>OKXB01000901.1_pt1 | contig 33352 bp, 30 predicted proteins | sample 1601731 | NCBI WGS metagenome assembly OKXB01 (sample SAMN04414077, study PRJEB24778) | human gut metagenome | material: faecal | host: Homo sapiens
ATATATTAAAAGATAAAGTGATAGTAAAAATTCCAGAAAAAAAATTAAAAAATATATAATTTGACAAAAGTATTAATAAGTATTATACTTACAACATAAATACATTGATTAAGGACACGATTGTTAAATGATACTTAAAGAGAGTTATCGGTTGGTGCAAGATAATAGTTAGTTTAGTAATTACTACCTTATTAGTAGGATTATAAAAGTAATCCCGGATAAAACCGTTATAGAATAAAGTTAAACCTAGGATGGTACCGTCTAATTGACTCCTTATCTTAGGTTTTTTTTATTTTTAAGAAAGAGAGGAAACAAAATGATAAATATTAAAGAAGATAAAAACTTAAATACAATTAATCATAGTTGTGCTCATTTACTAGCACAAGCAGTAAAACATTTATATCCAAATGCATTATTTTGGGTTGGACCTGTAATAGAAGAGGGTTTTTACTATGATATAGATTTAGGAGATACTGTAATAACAGAAGAAGATTTAGAAAAAATTGAAAAAGAAATGAAGAAAATATCAAAAGATGGCAAAAGAATAATAAGACATGAAATATCAAAGAATGAAGCATTAGAAATGTTCAAAAATGATCCATATAAGTTAGATTTAATTAACAGAATGGATGAAAATGAACAAATTATTTCTTGTTATTCTCAAGGAGATTTTACAGATTTATGTCGTGGACCACATGTTGAAACTGTAAAAGAAATTAAATATTTTAAATTGCTAAAAGTAAGTGGTGCCTATTGGAAAGGTGACGCTAAAAACAAAATGCTTCAGAGAATATATGGAATATGTTTTAAAAATGAAGAAGATTTAAATGCATATTTACAAGAATTAGAAGATAGAAAAAATAGGGATCATAGAAAAATAGGTAAAGAATTAGAAATATTTATGACAGATGATTTAGTTGGTAGAGGACTTCCTATGTTTTTACCTAATGGATATATAATTTGGCAAGAATTAGAAGATTATATTAAAGAAAAAGAAAGAAACTTAGGATATCAACATGTTTTAACCCCTTGCGTAGGAAATGTTGAATTATATAAAACATCTGGTCACTGGGATCACTATAAAGAAAATATGTTCCCAAAAATGGATGTTGATGGAGAGTCATTCGTACTAAGACCAATGAATTGTCCTCATCACATGATGATATATGCAAATAAATTACATTCATATAAAGACTTACCTATAAGAATAGGTGAAATTGCACATGATTTTAGATATGAAGCAAGCGGAGCAGTAAAAGGTATTGAAAGAGGAAGACATTTTTGCCAAAATGATGCACATCTTTTTGTAACACCAGAACAAATTAAATCAGAATTTAAAAATGTAGTAGATTTAATATTTGATGTATATAAAGATTTTAATATAACAAACTATAGATGCGTGTTATCACTAAGAGATAAAGAAGATAAAGAAAAATATTATCAAGATGATGAAATGTGGGATAAAGCAGAAAATGAACTTAGAGAAGTACTTAACGAACTTAATATAGATTACACAGAAGAAATAGGTGAAGCAGCATTCTATGGACCTAAATTAGATGTTAATGTAAAACCAGCAGTAGGAAATGAATACACATTATCTACTTGTCAATTGGACTTCTGCTTACCAATGAAATTCGATTTAAAATATGTTTCTAAAGATGGAGATAAAAAAACACCAGTTGTGCTTCATAGAGCCATATTAGGATCTCTTGATAGATTTATGGCATACATTTTAGAAGAAACAAAAGGAGCACTACCTCTTTGGTTAAGTCCAACACAAATAAATGTTATACCTGTTAATAATGAATATCATACTGAGTATGCAAATAAAATATATGAATTATTAAAAGACAATGGTTTTAGAGTAAATATAGATATAAGAGATGAAAAATTAAGCTATAAAATGAGAGAATCTCAAACTAAAAAAATACCTTATACTTTAATACTAGGAGATAAGGAAAAAGAAAATAATAATATTAGTTACAGATGTTTTGGAAATACTGATACAAAAACTATAGATACACATGAATTTATATTATTATTAAAAGAACAAATAAGAGATAAAAAGTGAGTAACACTTTTTTTCTTTTAAAGTAAAAAAAAATATTATATAATTAAATAGTAGGGAGGATATATATGCAAACAATAACAAAAGAAGAAATAGAATTAATAGATAAATACTTTAGGGCGGCAAATTATTTATCAGCATGTCAACTGTATTTACTTGATAATCCACTATTAACTCGTCCACTTAAATTAGAAGACATAAAAAGAAATATAGTAGGACATTGGGGAACAGTACCAGGACAAAATTTTATTTATGCACACTTAAATAGAATAATAAAAAAATATGATTTAAACATGATATACATATCAGGACCAGGACATGGTGGAAATGCTTTAGTTAGCAATGCGTACTTAGAAGGTACATATAGTGAGGTTTATCCAAATATAAGTAAAGATATAGATGGGCTAAAGAAACTATTTAAACAATTTAGTTTTCCAGGAGGAATATCATCACATGTTGCACCAGAAACACCCGGATCAATAAACGAAGGTGGAGAACTTGGTTATAGTTTATCCCATGCATTTGGAGCAGTACTTGATAATAAAGATTTAATTGCAGCATGCATAGTAGGAGATGGAGAAGCAGAAACAGGCCCCCTTGCAACAAGTTGGCACTTAAACAAATTTTTAAATCCAAAAACAGATGGTATAGTTTTACCAATTCTTCATTTAAATGGATATAAAATAGCCAATCCAACCATATTTGCAAGAATAAGTGATGAAGAACTCATATCATTCTTTAAAGGATGTGGATATGAACCATTTATAGTAGAAGGAGAAGATCTTCATGAAAAAATGGCTTATACTTTAGATATAGTAGTTGATAGAATAAAGAAAATAAAAGAAATGAATGAAACAACAAGACCGATTTATCCAATGATAATATTAAAAACAAAAAAAGGTTGGACAGGTCCAAAAGAAGTAAGAGGAAATATTATAGAAGGAACATTTAGAGCACATCAAGTTCCAGTAACAATTTCAATAGATGATAAAGAAAACTTAAAAATATTAGAAGACTGGCTTAGAAGTTATCATCCAGAAGAATTATTTTTAGAAAATGGTAGATTAATTCCTGAAATACAAGAATTATCACCAGTAGGTAATAGAAGAATGAGTGCAAATCCTAATGCTAATGGTGGTTTATTATTAAAAGAACTAAGGACACCCGATTTTAAAGATTATAAAGTTGATGTAAAAAGAGGAATAACTAATACATCTGATATGAGAGAATTAGGTAAATATGTAAGAGATTTAATAAAACTTAATGAAGAAAATAGAAATTTTAGAATATTCGGACCAGATGAAGCACTATCTAATAGATTAAATCATGTATTTGAAGTTACTAATAGACAATTTATGGCAAAAACTTATGATTACGATGAGTTTTTAAATAATGATGGAAGAGTGATAGATTCATATCTTTCAGAACATGCATGTGAAGGAATGTTAGAAGGATATCTACTAACAGGTAGACATGGTTTCTTTCACACATATGAAGCATTTGTTAGAATAGTTGATTCAATGGCAAGCCAACATGCCAAATGGCTAAAAGTAACAAGTGAACTTGATTTTAGACGCGATATCGCATCATTAAATTATGTATTAACAAGTCATATTTGGCAACAAGATCACAATGGATATACACACCAAGATCCAGGATTCCTAAATCATCTTGTTACCAAAAAATCAGATATAGTAAGGATATATTTACCAATAGATGCTAACACATTATTATCATGCTTTGACCATTCTATAAAAAGTAAAAACTACATAAACGTAATTGTTGCAAGTAAACACGAAAGACCACAATGGTTAAATATGGATGAAGCAATTAAACACTGTACAGAAGGCATTGGTATATTTAAATGGGCAAGCAATGACGAAGGATATGAACCAGATATAATCATGGCATCAGCAGGAGATACACCAACACTAGAAATACTTGCAGCAACAAAGATATTAAGAAAATACTTTCCTGAATTAAAAATCAGAGTAGTAAATGTAATTGATCTAATGAAATTAGAATCTAACTCAAAACATCCACATGGACTTACTGAAAGTGAATTTGATATGATATTTACAAAAGATAAACCAGTAATCTTTGCATTCCATGGATATCCATCACTAATCCATCAATTAATATATAGAAGAACTAATAAAAATGTACATGTACATGGATACAAAGAAGAAGGAACAATTACTACACCTTTTGACATGAGAGTTCAAAATGAAATAGATAGATATCATTTGGTAATGGATGCACTTAAATATTTAGATAAATTAGGAGATAAAAGAACTTCACTAAATGAATTATGTAAAGAAAAATTGTTAGAACATAAATCATATATAAGAGAGTATGGAATAGATATGCCAGATATAAAAAATTTCAAGTGGGAAGATGAATAATCAACCCATTTGATTTTTTTTAATATATTTGTTACAATGTTAAAGGTGATAAATATGAAAATTACTAGTGTTGATTTATCAATATCAGCAGTAAGACAAAGCCAATATCCAGTAGATAAACTACCAGAATTCCTAATAGTAGGTAGAAGTAATGTTGGAAAAAGTAGTTTTGTTAATACAATAATAAATAGAAAGAATTATGCAAGAACATCAAGTAAACCAGGGAAAACACAAACACTAAATTTTTACAAAATAAATAAAGATTTCTTTTTAGTAGACGTACCTGGATATGGATATGCAATAGCAGATAAAAAAACTCAAATGAAATTTGGCAAAATGATAGAAGATTATGTTGCAAACAGAAAAGAATTAAAAGAAGTATTTATGTTAATTGATTTTAGACATAAGCCAACAGAAGATGATTTACTTATGTATAAATACTTAAAATACTATAATCTAAGAGTAAGAGTAGTTGCAACAAAAATAGATAAAATTGCATTTGGACAAAGAGAAAAATATAAGAATATTATACTAAATACTTTAAATATAGATAAAGATGATTCTCTTATACTATTCTCATCAGTTACAAAAGATGGAAAAAAAGATATATATAGTATTATAGAAAAATACTTAGATTTCATTGATGAAGATTAGGTGATAATATGAAGAAAAATGCATTTACATTAATAGAACTCTTAGCAGTAATAGCAATACTCGCATTAATTTTAACTATAGGTGTACCAAATTTACTTAATACAATCACAAAATCTAAAAAAAGAGCAAACATAATATCAGCAAGAGATATTATAAAAATAGGAAGAATATATGCAATGGAAAATGGTGATTTTACTGAAATAGATATATTAGCAAATACCCTAAGTTATAAAGGAGAAAAACCAGAAAAAGGAATAGTACAAACTAATGAAGATGGAGATACTAGAGTAATGTTTTATAAAGATGGTTTTTGTATTACAAAAAGTTATACAGAAACAGATGTAAACGTAACAGAAACAACTATTGATAATTGTCTTTTAAGATAGTTGTTTTTTTATTGTATTTTATGATAAAATACTTAAACGGAAGTGATATTATGAAAACACCTAATTACATAGATGCAAAAAAAAGAAACTTTGAGAAAGTAAATATTATAAGAGATTTTAAAATAAATGATGAATTAAAAAATATTGGCTCAAATAAAAAATATTTAATAAAAACGTATGGATGTCAAATGAATGAAAGAGATTCAGAAAATATATCTGCAATATTAGAAAATATGGGTTATAAAAAAGCAATAGATTATAATGATGCAGATTTAATTATATTAAACACATGTGCAATAAGAGAAAATGCCCATAATAAAGTATTTGGTATGTTAGGTAGATTAAAACATATGAAAGAAGAAAGACCATTAATGATTGGCTTATGTGGTTGTATGGCACAAGAAGAAGTTGTAGTAAATGAAATAATGAAAAAATACAAATATGTCAATTTAGTATTTGGAACTCATAATATTCATGAATTACCTGAAATATTAAATAATGCAATAAAAAATAACTCTAGACAAATAGAAGTATGGAGTAAAGAGGGAGATATAGTAGAAGATATACCTATAAAAAGAGAAAGCAAATATAAAGCATGGGTAAATATAATGTATGGTTGTGATAAATTTTGTACTTATTGTATAGTACCCTATACAAGAGGAAAACAAAGAAGTAGATTAAAAGAAGATATAATAAAAGAAGTAGAAGATTTAGTAAAAGATGGTTACAAAGAAGTTACATTACTTGGACAAAATGTTAATGCATACGGAAAAGATTTCAAAGATGCAAAATATAACATGGCTAATCTTCTAGAAGATGTTAGTAAAACCAAAATAGAAAGAATAAAATTTGTAACAAGCCATCCATGGGATTTTACAGATGACATGATTAAAGTAATAAAAGAAAATGAAAATATACTTCCATATATTCATTTACCAGTACAAAGTGGTAGTAATAGAATACTAAAATTAATGGGAAGAAAATATACAAAAGAATCATACTTAGATTTAGTAAAAAAGCTAAAAGAAAACATACCAAATATATGCTTAACAACAGATATAATAGTTGGTTTTCCAAATGAAACAGATGAGGATTTTAAAGAAACGCTAGATATAGTAAATGAATGTAAATACGATCTTGCATACACATTCATATATTCTCCTAGAGTAGGTACACCCGCATCAAATATGAAAGATGATGTTCCACTAAAAGTAAAAGAAGAAAGATTACAAATTCTTAATGATTTAGTAAATAAATACTCAAAAGAATCAAACGAAAAACTATTAAACAAAACACTATCAGTTCTAATAGATGGAAAAAGTGATAAAGAAGGAATTCTAAGTGGTTACTCAAGAGAAAATAAATTAGTAAATGTAAAAGCAGATTTAAGTTATATAGGCAAAATAGTAAATGTAAAAATTACAGATGCTAAAACATGGAGTTTAGATGGTGTACTAGATGAATGATGAAATAATAAACGAAATAAATATATTTGTAAAAACAATAAAAGATAGTAAAATATATAAAGAATATATTACTCTTTTAGAAAAAGTAAATAAATCAGAAGAAATAAAAGTACTAGTAACAGATATAAGAAACATCCAAAAAAAATTAGTTAAAAATCCCAGCATTGAATTAGAAAATATATTAAAACAAAAACAAGCAGAATTAAATGATATACCAATATATTTAGATTATAAAGATAAAATAGAAGAACTAAATAATGTATTATTAACTGTAAAAGATAAGTTTGATTCTTTTATAGAAGAATTAATAATATAGTTAAAAAAGATTCATTTAAAACATCAGCACAATTAATAGCAGATAGTGCAGAAAAGAAATATGTAACAAACAAGTTGAATAATATTGATGAAGAAATAACATGTGAAAATGTATCAAAATTAAGTGAAGAGGATTATGAAAGTTGTAAAATAACTTTTGATAACGAAGGAAATGCAAAAGTAGCAATAGAAGAAAAGGGTAAATTTAAAGATTTAGCAATATGTAATGGAACAAAAACAAGTGTAGAATTAAGTGATACATGTTCAACTGATGCGAAGTATTTTGCTTATGAGGATGTAGAAGGTGGAATATCAATAACAGGATATAGTATAGAAGGTGGACTAGATGTAGTAATACCAAGTAATATAAATGGTAAACAGGTAGTATCAATAGGAAATACGGCATTTTGTTTTAACAAACTAACGAGCGTGACAATTCCAAGTAGTGTTACAAGTATAGGAAGTTCTGCATTTTTAAAAAAAGATTCATCTAATCCTAATCTAACAAAAATAATAAATAAAACAGGTAGAAGTTTTAATTGGGGTGACATAGTAAATAATAGTTCTGGTTATGATTTTGCAACAGGTACAGTTGTAAATAGTAATGGTAATGTTGAAGTAGTAAGTGAATAATAAAAGAATCTTTTTTGAAGATTCTTTAATTTTCTCTTTTTATTATTTCACTTATTTCTTTTCTTAATTTCTCATTCGCATCTTCTAAACTCATTTTACCTATTTTAAATGGTTTAGCAAAAGTAATCTTTAAATTATTATTTAAGAATTTGTATTTACCAGTTATTGCATATGGAACTATAGTTGCATTAGTTTTTTCTGCAAAAGATACAACTCCATATTTAATAGGTAATAATAGACTGTTTTCGTATTCTTCATCTGTTATTATATTTTTATTAACAAATTCTTTTAATGATTTATCTACATTATATATTGATTTTTTAAACTCATTTCTTGATATTTTTTTATTATTTTTAAGTTCTAATAAAAGATTAATTTGAGATACAGTTGTTTGATTTTTTTTCATTAATTTCTTAAATTTTTTAAATTCAACTTCATCTTTTATATATTCATATATTTCGTTTAATTTTTCATCTTTACAAACTAAACTATTTCTTGTACCCTCGGGATATATACCTAAAGCATATCCATTATTAAGTATATCTAAGGCAATTTCTTTTGAAGTGCCACCATGATTCTCTCTATCTACAGAAATACATCCTGACTTTTTGAAAAACCATGCCATTTTACTATCAAAATATTCTTTCTTTGCCATATAATGAAGCATTCTTTTTGTAGATAGAATAGGTAAGCATTGATCATATAAATGTATATGATTGCCACAAACAATTATTGGACCCTCCTTTGGTATAACATCAACATTTTCAAATTTTGGTCTATAATATGCTAAGAAAAATAAACCTAATATATATTTTGACACATTATAAAATACTTTATTTTTTTCCATTACATCCTCCTAACTTTGTAAAAGCAACTTTACCAACTAATGTTTTAGGTAATTCTTTTACATATTCATATTCAGCTGGTATAGAATACTTTACTATTGATTTTTTGCAATATTCTTTTATATCATTTCTTAATTCTTCTGTATCATCAAAGTTTTCTCTTAGTATAATATATGCTTTTGGAACTTGTTTTTTATATGGATGAGTGATACCTACAACAGTACAAGTACTTACTGAAGGATGACTCATTATAACTTTTTCTACATACTGTGGATATATGTTGTAACCACTTGAAATAATAATTCTCTTTAATCTTGATTTAAAGAACACAAGTCCTTCTTTATTCATATATCCAACATCTCCAGTATGTAACCAAATCTTTCCATCTGAGTGTCTTTTTAGCACTTTTTTTGTTTCCTCAGGATCATCTAAATATCTTTTCATAACAGTTGGTCCAGATATACAAATCTCTCCATCTTCATCATTATCTGCTTTTTCAAAGGTTCCAATTTTAACAATTTTATAAGACATATCAGGAAGTGGTATTCCAATACCTCCTTCCTTAAAGTAATATCTAGGAGTTAAACAAGATGCACCTGTACATTCTGTAAGACCATAACCAACTCTTATATTAGCACTTGAACCATGTAACTTTAAATACTCATCAACTTTATCTCTTAGTGTTTCATTTAATACGTCCCCACCACAAATAACATTGCAAACACTTTTTAAATAAGTTTTAGATTTTTCTTTACTATTTATTAATGCTTCATACATAGTAGGTACACCTGCTAAAAATGCTGGTTTATTTTGTTTGATAAGTTTACTAAATTCTTTTGGTGAAAACCTTGGCACAAGTATTATACTCATTCCAGAAATAAGCTCTGTATGAACACAAACACCTATACCAAACCCATGGAATATAGGCATAATAGTCAAAACACTATCACCAGCTTTAGCAGGATCTGTCATTTTAAAACATTGTGTTGCAAGTGCATTAAAACAAAGATTAGATAAAACTACGCCCTTGGCATCCCCAGTAGTACCACCACTATAAAGAATAACAGCATCATCATTATCTCTACATTTATACCTAAATTCACCATCAAAACTTTTTCCTAATTTATAAAATGTTTCCCACGAAATAACCTTTTTTGAATAATTTACTTTAGTACTTTTATTAGTAAGATTATAAATAGTACTTAAATATTTAGGCATCTTATTAGTTATTTTAGATATAATAACTTTTCTTAATTTTACGATTTCCATAACTTTTTCAATTTTAGGATATAGTAAATCTAAACATAAAATATATTCGCTATTACTTTTTTCTAGATAAAAAATTATCTCTTTTTCACTAGAAAGAGGGTGAATCATATTAGAAATAGCTCCAATCATATTTATAGCATAAAACATAATTATTGCATCTGGTGTATTAGGCATACATATAGTAACTCTATCTCCTCTTTTTACACCAATTGCTTTTAAACTCTTTGCAATATCAACTATTTGAGAATTTAAATTTCTATAACTATAATGTTTTTTAAAATAAGTATAAGCTCTATAATCTGGATATTTTTTATATGCTTTATAGAATGCATCATACATAGAACCAGTTGGATATTCTAATTTAGGTGGAATATTATTACCATATAAATCATGCCATGGTTCTTTTTCATTATTATTTTCTTTAAATATACTTAAAATCTTGTTTAAAAAATTCATAATACTTCCTCGCTATTCTTAATTATCATTGTTTTTACTTTTTTCATCAATATATCATTTTCCTTTTTCAAATCACTTGATACATTATATGGTTTGCCATATTCAATTTTAACACTTTTCTTTAAAAACTTATATTTATGTGTTATAGAAAATGGCACAATTTTACTATTTGTTTCATAAGCCATTTTAACTGCACCAAATTTAAAATTCATTACTATATCGTCTGTTTTATTTATAGTTCCCTCAGGAAATATTCCAACAACTAAATCATTATTTAAAACATCAATTCCTTTATACAAACTGTTTTTATCCTTAATTTTTCTATTTACTGGTATTATACCAAGTCCTTTAAATATTGGCTTCTTAATACCTTTATACAAACTATCTTTAGCAAAATAATGTACACACCTTTTAGTACCATATGCTACTAAAAGAGGATCTAAATAACTTGTATGATTTCCTGCTAAAATAACTCTTCCTTCTTTTGGAATAAATTCTTTACCTATAATAGTAGGTCTATATAACTTTATAAATATTGAAAGAATTGGTCTAGTAATTTTATAAAATATTGGATCTTTCATTTATCCTCCTCTAACTACTAAATTATATAACAAAAAACAAAAATGTACAAACACCATAATATAATACTTTCATAATATATTTTTAATGAATCATTTGTCTTTTTATTTTAATTTTTTCATGCTATAATTATTTATGATAAGGAGGAGTTATGAAAAAGAATGCTTTTACACTAGTGGAACTTATAACGGTTATTGCAATATTAGCAGTTATAACAATAATATTCATTCCAAATACAGCAAAAATATTAAAAGAAAATAGTACAAAAGTTTATAAAGTTAAAGAAAAACAATTGATAGAATCTGCAAAAGATTATGTTGAATTTGATAAGGATTTTGTTCCACCAACTGATACAGATCCAGTAAAATATATAAATATAAACACACTTATATCAAAAAATTATATAGATAAAATATTAGAAAATAAAACTGGAAATGAATGTAGTGGTGTTGTAAAAGTAAGCTTAAATTCCATAGCAGGTTATGATTATGATGCATGTATAATATGCAGTGAATATAAAACAGATAAAAGCTTTTGTACGAGTGAAATATTAGCAAGCAATTAGGGGCGTAGCAATGAAATTAATTATTTTAGCAAGTTTATTATTAGTTATAGTTTTATCTGATCCAGTAAAAATATCAATTACTATATTTTTTTCAATATTGTGGTTTATATATACAATTTATTACATAATTAAATTAAATAAAGCAAAAGAAAAAGCAATTAAAACAAATAACATAAGAAAAAATCCACCTAATAATAATTATCCTGCTTATATAAGGTTTTTATATAGTAAAAAATTAGATTATAAAGTATTTATAAGTTCAATAATTGAACTTATGCTAAAGGGTTCAATATCTTTGATTAGATATAATAAAAATGATTATTATTTTATTGATAATAAAGTAAGTGATGAGAAATTAAGTAAAAGTGAAGAAAAACTAAAAAGAATATTATTTTTTAATATAGGTGATAATGATAAATTATCAATTAAAAGATTGACATATAATGCAAAACATAATAGTGGATTCTTTTATAATATATATAAAGATTGGATGCATACATTTAATTACGAAGCAACTGCTAATAAATATTATAGTTCTATAAAACCCACTGTTGATAATGGTTTATTTTACTTTGTATCGTCTATGATAATAGCAATTTATAATCTGTTTTTTACTAAATATTTAATTCTATCTTTAATAATATTTGTAGTAACATCTTATTTAATAGTAACTGTTGATAATTCAGCAAAAAGAGAAGAAGGTGCAAAAGAAGAGTATATTGAATGGTTAGAATTTAAAAACTACTTAAAAGATGGAAACAATGATATGAATTTATTAGATATAAACACTTTAGAAACATATGCAACCTATGCATATGTAATTGATGAATATGATAATTTTACAAAAATACTTGATAAAAAGTACAATACAGATAATGAAATCTTTAAAAACAGCGTACTACTTTCTACAATGGTATTAAGAATATTTGATGATTTGGAAAAAGAAATAAAAGATAGTATCCACATTGCTGAATTTAAAAGCATAGTATTATTTGCTAGAAATAAGGGAAGAAGGTTATAAAATGATAGGAAAAGTAATTGAAATAGGAAAAAATGAAGTGGTTGTTGAACTAACACTTGATGATGCACAAAAAAGAAATATTGTTAATTTCCATGTTGCATTTGATTTAGAAAATTCAACTGTAATAGGTGAAATTATGAAAATCGATAAAAATAATGCAATAATCAATTTATTAGGTGAAATAGTATCTGGTAAATTTATTCCAGGTATTTCTAAAAAACCATATTTTATGTTACCATGCAGAATAATTACTAAAGAAGAACTTCCTATAATAGTTGGAAATACTAATGAAAGAAGTGTATATATAGGAAGATTAATGCAATATAATGGATATCAAATATTTGCAAAAGTAAACGATTTATTCAGTAATCATTTTGCAATATTAGGTAATACAGGTAGTGGTAAATCTCATGGACTTGCAAGAATTATTCAAAATTTATTTATAAACCCTGATGGTATTCCGAAAAACGCAAATTTCTTTTTATTTGATGCATATGGAGAATATCATACTGCATTTAGAAATTTAAATACAGATGCCAAAACAAGTTTAAAAATATACACTACAAAAGTAGATAAATTCCAAGATGCAAATACAGAACTTTTAAAAATACCACTATGGTTATTAGATGTAGATGACTATGCATTATTACTTAATGCAACAAAATCAACACAACTTCCAATCATAGAAAAAGCATTAAAATTAGTAAGCATATTCTCACGTAGTGAAGAAGAAATAATAACATATAAAAACGATATAATAGCAAGAGCACTTACAGAATTATTATATAGCGGTGGAACTCCATCACAAATAAGAGATCAAATATTTGCAGTATTAACAACTTTTAATACAAAAGAATTAAACTTAGACAGTAAAGTAGTTGTGCCTGGCTGGACAAGACCATTAAGACAATGTTTAATAATAGATAAAGATGGTAAATTACCTGAAATGCAACTTATTGGAGAATACTTTAATTCGTTTATAAAAGAGGGATTAGAATTAAGTTTACCAGATGGTACCTATCCATATACACTAGAACACTTGAATCAAGCATTTGATTTTGCATTAATATCAGAAGGTATATTAAAAAGTGATGCAGTATATGATGAAAATCATGTACTAAAAGTTAGATTAGAATCTTTAATAAATGGAGATTATAGAAATTACTTTGATGTAGATAAATTTATTACTAAAGAAGAATACATTAAAAGTTTAGTAACAACAGTTAATGGAAAAGTACAAATTATAGACTTTAACATAAGTTATGTGGATGATAGATTTGCGAAAGTTTTAGTAAAAATCATATCAAAACAACTATTTGAATATTCTCTTATATTAGAAAATAGAACATCATTTCCAGTACACATATTACTTGAAGAAGCACATAGATATGTTCAAAATGATGATGATATAAATATTCTTGGCTATAATATATTTGAAAGAATAACAAAAGAAGGAAGAAAATATGGAGTAATACTTGGTATGATAAGTCAAAGACCATCCGAAATAAGTGAAACAGCAATAAGCCAATGTAATAATTTCTTAGTATTTAGAATGCAACATCCAAGAGATCTAGAATATATTAGAGAAATGGTACCAAATATAACAGAAGAAATAGTAAGCAAGTTTAAAATATTACAACCAGGTAACTGCATGGCATTTGGTTCTGCATTTAAACTACCACTTCAAATAAAATTGGATATGCCAAATCCAACACCATTAAGTCAAAATATAGATGTAGGAACTTGTTGGTATTAGTGCTATTCATATTTAAAGAAGAGGACCAAACTATAAAACTTTAATTAGTTTTGTAGTTTTTTTGTGTTAAAAAGCGTTTTTATGCAAAAAGAACGTATGTTCTCTTGACAAACATAAGGGGGGGGGGGGTGTATAATAGATATATAGTATAAATAGAAGGAGGATAAAATATGAGAAAAAAGAAAAATGCATTTACACTAATAGAATTACTAGCAGTAATAGTAATATTAGCAGTAATATTAGTAATATCAATACCAAGGATATTAGATGTAATAGAAACATCAAAAAAAGATTCATTTAAAAATGCAGCACAGTTAATAGCAGATAGTGCAGAAAAGAAGAAGGCATCAGATAAGTTATTAGATAAAGATGAAGAAATAACTTGTAAAGATGTAGCAAAGATAAATGATGAAGATTATAAGAGTTGTATAATTAGTTTTGATAGTGAAGGAAATGCAAAAGTAAATATAACAGGAAAAGGTAAATTTGATGGATTAAAAATAACAAATGGAACAAAAGAGAATGCAGAAGTAAAAGAAATAACAAAACCAACATATGGAATGAAAGCAACAGAATATATAACAAATTTATTAGAATATGATGGAGAAGGACTAAAGATAGATAATACAAGTGATCAAAACATAAGATATCATGGAAGTAATCCAAATAACTATGTAAGTTTCAATAATGAATTATGGAGAATAATAGGAGTATTTGGTAATAATGTAAAATTAGTAAGAAGTGAATCATTGGGTAAATTATCATGGGATAGTAGTGATCCGAGTGTAAATTATGGCTATGGTGTAAATGAATGGAGTCAAGCAGATTTACAAAATTATTTAAATAATATGTATTATGGAGGAGAAACAGTTACATGTTATGGAGGATTTAAAAATACAACAAGAACATGTCCAACTGGGTCACTTAATGAAGAATCAAAAATATTAATAGATAATCATACATGGAATACTGGTGCGATTGAAGATGCAACAGTAACAGATACACTTGCTTTTTATCAAGCAGAAAGAGGAACAAAGACAGGAAAGATATGTACAAGTGGAGCAGATTGTAATGATACAGTAAATAGAACAACTACATGGACTGGATATGTCGCACTTCCATATATAACAGACTGGGCATATGCAAGTAGTGAAAGTGATTGTGAAACAAATATGCAAGTAAAAGATAGTTCAAGTAAATTTATCTGTAAAAACAATAATTGGATGCATAGAAATTCATATACATGGTACTTGTCGCCTCAGGCCGGCTCTGGTAACGCTCCCGGTGTCTGGCTTGTGAGTGACGGTGGGTATGCTCTCGCCGACCTTGCTTCTCCCCCCTATGATGTTGCGCCCTCAATCTATCTAAAATCTAATGTCTTAATAGAGAGCGGCAATGGAACAAGTGATAGTCCATACATACTAAAAGCAGGTGCCTAATAAAAGAGGTCATAAAGCTTTTGCGAAATTGGTAAGTGCTAGTAAACTTATTTTACTAGTGCTTTTTTAAAAATGAAAATTAATATTTTATTATAATAAACTTTTACAATATATTAAAAAGAAGTTGAAAAAAATCAGTAAAAAGAGTAAAATAAAATTCAGGTTAGATTGAGGTGTAATTATGGGAAGATTTCCAAGTATAGCAGCAGATAAACAAAAAACTGGTGCTGCAAGAGGTAAATTATATGCAATGTATTCAAAAGAAATATACAATGCAGCAAAAAAAAGTACTGATTTGGATGCAAATCCAACATTAAAAAGATTGGTTGAAAAAGCGAAAAAAGAACAAGTTCCAAGTGATATAATAAATAGAGCAATAGATAAGGTTACAAGTGGAGTAGATGAATCATATGAAAGTTTAAGATATGAGGGCTTTGGACCTGGCGCATCAACACTTTTAATTGATTGTCTTACAGATAATGTTAATAGAGCAGTAGCAGATGTAAGAGCTGCCTTTTCAAAAGCACATTGTAAATTAGGTGCATCTGGTTCAGTTTCTTATATGTATGATAATTTATGCATAGTAAGATTTAAAGGATTAACAGAAGATGAAACACTAGAAGCACTACTTAATGCATTAGTAGATGCAGAAATTGAAAATGATAATGGTACTATAACACTATATGGTAACCCACAAGATTTATTTAAAATAAAAAATGCTATATTAGATTATAAAAAGGATATTACATTTGAGGTAGAAGAAATAACTACATTACCAAAAGAAAAAATAAAACTTGTTGGTGAAGATTTAGAAATATTTAAAAAGCTATTAAAACTATTGGATGATGCAAACGATGTACAAAATGTGTATCATAATGTAGAATTAGATTAAATAAAAAAAGATAAAAAATATAAAGCAATGTTTTCTAAAAAATGAAAATTGCTTTTTTTAATATACAGAAATGTTGATTACATTATCCATTTTTCTATAGTTTTACTTATTTAAATATACGTGATATAATTAATACGGTGATAATATGTATAAGTTTAAAGTTGATATAGATAAAGAAGAATATAATAAATTCATATCAAAGTATTCCATGGCACCCATTACTCAAGATTATAGGTGGGCAAATGTAAAAAAAGATTGGGAACATACTTTATGTGCTTTATATAAAGATAATTCTATTGTTGGTGTTGCTTTACTTCTTATTAAGAAATTTCCTTTAAATTTAAAAATGATTTATAGTCCAAAGGGATTTTTAGTTGATTATACAAATAAAGAAGATTTAATTGAGTTCACAAAAGGTATAAAAGAATACGCTAAAAAGATACATGCGTTTGTAGTCAAAATAGATCCTTTAATAGCAGTTAGCGAAGAATATTATGATACACTTATAAAAAAAGATACAAAAGTATCACCTAAAAACTATACAAAAAATAATGAATTAAAAATTAAAAATCTAAAAGAATGTGGTTATATTCATAATGGATATAAAAAAGAAGTTGGAGCATATATTCAACCAAGATATAATATGGCAATAAGTTTAATAGATGAAAATAACAAAAGATTAACAGAACAGGAATTGCTTTCTAACTTTAAAAGAAATGCCAAAAGATATCATGGCGAGTTTCAAACAAAAAGGGGTGTGACTTTTACCTGTGTACATGATGATTCTTGTATAGATGATTTCTATAGAATAATAGAAAGTACAGAAAAAAGACAAGGTATATCTCTTAGAAATAAAGATTATTTTAAAAGAATTATGAATTCTTTTAAAGATGATGCATATATGTATTTTGCAAGTGTAAATGTAGATAAATTTATGTCATTTTTAGAATCCGAAATAAAAAAAGAAAAAGATGAAAATCAAATAAATAAATATAAAGAACAATTAGAAGACGCAAAAATTGCAAAAGAAAAATATGGTAATGATATTAAAATAGCAGCTACCCTTGCTATAATTCCTCCAAATAAAGAAGGAATAAAAAAAGTAGAATACTTATATGCTGGAACATTTGAAGAAGTATTTCCATACTTAAATACCAATGCAAGTGTACATATTAATAGTTTTATAGATATGCTAAATAAAGAATATGATTATGCAGATTTAGAAGGAGTAGAAGGAACATTTGATGATCATTTAACTAAAACAAAAGCAAAATATAATCCAATAGTTTTAGAGTTTGTAGGTGAATTTGATTTGTCAATTAATAAATTTTGGTATTTCATATTTTCAAAATTTAGTGTACAATTAAAAAAGATTTATAGATTAGTAAAAGGTAGGTAGTATAATGAAGAAGTTAAAAGCAATGTTTTTGATAATACTTATGTTATTTCCTAGTTTAGTTATATTTTATCCAAATAATGCAAATGCAAAAACAATTGCAGATTTAAGACGTGAATTAGATGAAATAGAAAAAAGAGAAAATGAAAATAATAACAATATTAGTTTAACTGAATCTGAAATTGCAACTGTACAAAATGAAATAGGAAGTATTTATAATGAAATAAATACTATAACAAAGGATATAAAAACAGCAACAAAAGAAATAGAAGATTTGGGTAAAAAAATAATTGAAAAAGATGAAAGTATAAAAAAATTGATGTCATCTTTACAAAAAACAGAGGGTAATTCATTTTATATAGAATATTTGTTTGGAGCAGATAGCATTGAAGAGTTTATATATAGATATGCTATAACTGAACAAATTACTGAATATAATTCAGATTTAATAATTGAAATGCAAGACATGATTAAGAAAAATGAAGATAAGAAAAAAGAACTTGCTACTAGACAAAAGGATTTAGAAAATAGACAAAGTGTATTATCTGTTAAAATAACAGATTTAACTAATTCAAAAGTAAAATTATATGAATTAGGAACTAGTATTGAAGATGAAATAAAAAATGCAAAAGCAGTTATACAGATGTATAAAGATGCTGGTTGTGGTGAAAATGAAGATATAAGTACATGTGCTAACAAATTATTACCATCAGATACTAAATTTTGGAGACCATTTGGAGAAGGATTCGTATCAAGTGAATTTGGATATAGAAATCCAATATACAATAGTTGGGGTCAGCTAATCGCATCAGCTGGTTTACATGAAGGAATAGATTTAACAAACGGTTATGGATATAATAATAAAATATATTCAATAGCAAACGGTAAAGTAGTAGCCACATGGTATGATCAGTGGGGAGGAAACCAAATAACAGTTCATCACAATATAAATGGAAAAGCATATTCTTCATCTTACGCACACTTAAGTAGAATTTTGGTAAAAAAAGGAGATGTAGTTACAAAAGATTCAGTTATAGGTATGATGGGAGATACAGGAAGTGCAACAGGACCACACTTACATTTAGCGATATCTACGGGCCTTAGATTTACAGATTATAGCGGATATTCTGCTTATGCTGCTAGATGTTTAAATCCAAGAGATCTTATAAATTTTCCAAGTGGAGAACGCTATTGGAGCGATAAAGTATCTTATTATAGATAAAAAAATAAATTTGTAAAATAATATGTAAAGTCGAATAAGAAATTAATTTTTCTTATTCTTTTTACTTGACCATAAACTTAATAAATAGTATCATAGTGGTAGACGGTGGATGAATAGTGGTAGAAAGTGGGGGATAATATGTTCATGGGTGAATATCATCATAATATTGATGAAAAATCAAGAATAATAATGCCCTCAAAATTTAGATATGATCTTGGGGAAACATTTGTAATTACTAGAGGAATTGATTCATGTTTATTTGTGTATCCAAAAGAAACTTGGAATAACATAACAAATAAATTAAATGAATTATCATTCACTAAAAAAGATGTAAGATCATTTCAAAGATTTTTTCTATCAGCAGCCACTATATGTGAATTCGACAAACAAGGAAGAATTAACATATCATCTCCGCTAGCAAGTTACGCAAATTTAACAAAAGAATGTGTTATAATTGGCGTTAACGATAGAATAGAGATATGGTCAAAAGAAAACTTCGATAAGTTCTTAAATGAATCAATGGAAAATGTAACTGAAATTGCTGAACATTTATTTGAGGTGTAATATGCATAAGAGTGTACTATTAGAAGAAGCTATAAATGGGCTTAACATTAAAGATGGACTTATATATGTTGACTGTACTCTTGGATATGCAGGACATAGCGGAAAAATCCTCGAAAAGAATAAAAAGGGTTGGCTTTATGCCTTTGATCAAGATGAAGAAGCAATTCTATTTAGCAACAAAAAGCTAAGTTCAATTGGATCAAATTTTGAAATAATACATTCCAACTTTGTTAATTTAAAATCAGAATTAAACAAAAGAGGAATAAATAAAGTAGATGGAATACTATTTGATTTAGGAGTATCAAGCCCTCAACTAGATAATAAAGAAAGGGGCTTTAGTTACCATAAAGATGCACTGTTAGATATGAGGATGGATAAAGATAATCCACTATCTGCTTATGAAGTAGTTAATAATTACAAAGAAAGCGATTTAATTACCATATTTTATAGATATGGGGAAGAAAAATATTCAAAAAGTATTGCAAGAAAAATAGTAGAATACAGAAAAAACAAAAAAATAGAAACTACACTAGAACTTGTTGAGATAATTAAATCTGGAGTTCCAGAAAAATACAAAAGAGAAACTCATCCAGCAAAAAGATGTTTCCAAGCAATAAGAATAGAAGTAAATAAAGAGTTAGAAGTATTTGAAAGTGCACTTAAAGATGCAATAGATTTATTAAACAAAAATGGAAGAATATGTGTTATAACATTTCATTCATTAGAAGATAAAATATGTAAAGAAATATTTAAAAAAAATAGTGAAGTAAATAAAGTATTTAAGGGACTTCCAGATGTACCTTATGAATATATGCCTAAACTAAAATTAATAGGCAAATACACTCCAACAAATGAAGAATTAGATGATAATAATAGAAGTAGGAGTGCTACTTTAAGAATTGCAGAAAAAATAAAAGAATAAAAGGAGATAACAACATGAAAAAGAATAAAAAGAAAGTAAAATTATTTAGAATTGAAAGAATGTTAATAAAATTTTGTTTAATTTTATTAGTCACTTTTCCTGTTGTTAATGTACTAAGTAAGGCAGCACTATCAAATATGAATTTGGAAGTAGAAAAGTTAAAAGGTGAAATAAGCAGACAAAAAAATTCAAATGAAAGCTTAAACATGAAAGTTAACGAATTAAAATCACTCGCTAATATAGATATAATTGCAGATAATGCTGGACTTAGTTATAATAGTGATAATGTAAAAGTAATTTCAAATAACTAGAGGTGTCATATGAAAAGAAAGGTAAATGTTAATAAAGTAAAATTTAATAAACTTATTTTTGCATTTATCCTTCTTTTTTTTATTGTTGTAATATTTAGAATGTCATTCCTATCTCTTGCAAAAACAATAGATGGAGTTGACATGAAAAACTTTGTATCAAGCAGAAATACAAGAAAAAAAGTAGTATATGCAAAAAGAGGAACAATATATGATGTTACCGGTAATACACTTGCACAAACAGTTAACTCATATACAGTTATTGCATACCTATCAGAAAGTAGAAGCGAGGGCTTTAAAAATCCACAACACGTAGTTGATAAAGAAAAAACGGCTAAAGAGTTATCTCCTATATTAGGAATGAGTGAAGAATCAATATTACTATTACTTAATAGAAATGCTTATCAAGTAGAACTTGGTCCCGGTGGAAGAGGAATAAGCGAATTAAAAAAAGAACAAATACAAGAACTTGATTTACCAGGTATTTCATTTATCTCATCATATAAAAGATATTATCAAAACGATGATTTCTCATCTTACATACTTGGATATGTAAGAGCAACTGATGATGGAGAATTAATAGGAGAAATGGGAATCGAATCATATTACAACGATATGTTAAAAGGTGAAGATGGATACACTATTTACCAACAAGACATAAATGGATATAAAATGCCAAATACAAGAGAAGAAAAAAAAGAAAGTGTAGATGGTGTTGATATATACTTAACTATTGATAGCAACATACAATTTTTTACAGAAAAGTATGTAAAAGAAGCATGCGAAGAATACAATCCGGAATGGGCTATAACAGTAGTTGCAGATGCTAAAACAGGAGCGATATTATCAAGTACCGCTTGCCCATCATTTAACCCAAACATAAAAAACATAACTAATTATTTAAATCCACTCACGTCATTTTCATATGAACCAGGTAGTACAATGAAAACATTTACATACATGTCAGCAATGGAAAAAGGAGTATATGATGGTAACGATACATTTGAATCCGGATCAATAAAAATAGGTGAAAACGAAATATTTGACTGGTATCAAAAGGGCTTTGGAACTATTACTTACGATGAGGGCTTTTTGTATTCATCAAATGTAGGTATATCTTACTTAACCCAAAAATATTTCACAGCAGAAGAACTAAAAAAATATTTCCAAAAATTTGGTTTCGGAACAAAAACAGGAATAGAATTACCAGGAGAATTGTCAGGAACACTAAATTTTAAATACGAAGTAGAAGTAGCAAATGCTGGATTCGGACAAGGTATAACTATAACACCTATACAAATGATTCAAGCACTTACAACAATATCTAATGATGGAATAATGATAAAACCATATATAGTAGATAAAATCGTAAATACAAACAATAACGAAATAGTATATAATGGTACAAGAAAAGAATTAGGAAGAGTCGTATCAACAAATACCGTAGATCAAATAAAAGAATTAATGTATAAAGTAATATATAATGATTTATATTATTCAACAGGAGCTGGATTCAAAATGAATGGTTATGACTTAATAGGAAAAACAGGAACTGCTCAATATGTTAATTCATCAACAGGCAAATATTATTTTGATGATATAAATTATATAAGAAGTTTTTCAGGTATGTTTCCCAAAGATGATCCAGAAGTAATAATATATACAGTAATGAAAAAACCATATGGTGGTTCTAGAGGAATACAAAACATAGTAAAAGGACTTGTAAAAGACATCGCTAACTATAAAAGTATATATAATCCAAATATAAAAAACACATCTGATAGTTATAAACTAGATAATTACATAAACCAAGATGTTGAAAAAGTAAAACAAGAATTATCAGATAAATTTTCTGATATAATAGTAATAGGAAATGGAGATAAAATAATAAGTACTTATCCAAAAACAAATACCATTTATTCAGTTACAGAAAAAATATATTTATTAACAAATAACAATGAAATTATATTACCAAACTTTATCAATTGGTCTAAAAAAGAAGTAAAGACATATTGCACACTCGCAAATATAAATTGCGAAATAAATGGTAATGGATACGTAATAGAACAAAGCATAGAACCAAATACAAAATTAACAAAAGAAGATAAACTAACGATAACATTAAAAAATAAAATAAAAGAATAATAAACATAACGGAGGTAAATATGAACAAAATAGTAATTGCATTAGGAGGTAATGCACTAGGTAAAACGCCAATAGAACAATTAGAACTTGTAAAAAATACAGCAAAACAAATAGTAGAAATAGTAAAAGAAGGAAATGAAGTTGTTATTGCTCATGGTAATGGACCACAAGTAGGAATAATAAATCTTGCATTTGATTTAGGAAGTGCAAGTGGTAGTGTATGTAGTATGCCATTTGCAGAATGTGGAGCAATGAGTCAAGGTTATATTGGATACCATTTACAACAAGCAATAAGTGAAGAATTAAAAAATAATAATATAGATAAAAATTGTGCAACAATTATTACACAAGTATTAGTAGACAAAAAAGATAATGCCTTCTCTAATCCAACTAAACCAATCGGAATGTTCTACAGCAAAGAAGTAGCAGAAAAGCAAGAAAAAGAAAAAGGATTTACATTTGTAGAAGATTCAGGTAGAGGTTATAGAAGAGTTGTCCCATCACCAAAACCAATAGATATATTAGAATTAAATATAATAAAACAGTTAGTAAATAACGGAAATATAATAATAACTGTTGGTGGTGGAGGAATACCTGTAATAAATGATAACGGAAAAATAAAAGGGGTAGATGCAGTAATAGACAAAGATTTTGCAAGTGCAAAATTAGCAAGTCAAATGGATGCAGACATATTACTTATATTAACTGCTGTTGACAAAGTTTATATAAATTATAACAAAGAAAATCAATTAGCAATTGATAACATGACAATAAAAGAAGCAAAACAATATATAAAAGAAGATCAATTTGCAAAAGGAAGTATGCTTCCTAAAATAGAAGCTTGCATAAATTTCCTAGAAAATAATAATAAAGCCACTGCTATAATAACGTCATTAGAAAGTGCAACAGATGCACTAAAAGGAAAGACAGGAACAAAAATAACTTTTTAGTTATTTTTTTTTCAAACAATAATTCATAAATAATGTATTCAAACTTGCATATGATTTATTATATGAGGTAACTACGAACGAATTAAGTAATACAGTAAGTTCAAAAGGAACTTATAATAACATACCAACTTCATTAACATCCAATACCTCTGTTGTAAATATAATAGATGGTTAACTCTAACCAAAACAGCAGATAAACAAAACTGGGGTAGTGGAAGCTTAACTTATACAATAACTATTGATAATCAATCAGATATGGCATACGAAAATCCAACTGTAACAGACGTTATAAATACCAATCTAGTTAAATTCCTAGATGGAAGCGTAGTAATTAATAACACTGTTGTAACTTCACAACAATATAATCATGATGATCCATCACATACTTTAACTGTAACTCTAGACGAAGTAGCAGCAAAATCAACTACAACTATAACGTTTCGTGTTGACAAAAATCCCTAACAAAAACTTTATATTGAAAAATTATTGCAAATTTCATTATAAAGATTACGAATTAGAAAGCAATTATTCAATCGTCATAGCAAGATCCAATAAACTTAATAAAAACAATTTTGGTTGTGGAAAACCTTATTGGAGAATATAAATCACTTAATGTGATTTTTTTCAATATAATTTTACCAGTACACGTTAGTAGTATATTTAAAAAAATAGTAAAATTATTAAATATGAAATTGGTATATTACGAACGGAAAAGTTTAATTTTATAATAATTAAATAAATTGAAATTAAAAACATATAATTAAGTGGTGAAGAATATGTTTTTTAAATTTGTTCATAAAAGAATTAAAATAGTATTTATAGCAATAATATTTTTGTTTATTCTTGTAATAGGTAAAGTTGGGTATATTCAATTATTTCAGTATAAAAAGCTAAATGATTTAGCAAGTGATTTATGGAGCAGGAATTTACCAATAGAAGCGAGTAGAGGACTTATTTATGACATAAATAATTTAATTATTGCAGATAATATAACTACAACATCACTAGTTTTAATACCAAATCAAATAAAAGATAAAGAAAAAGTAAGTAAATCATTAAGTGAAATATTAGGTGTGAGTTACGATGAAATGTATAAGCACGTATCAAAAAAAACATCAATAGAAAGAGTACATCCAGAAGGAAGAAGATTAGGTTATGAAATAGCGGATAAAATAAATGCACTTAATTATGATGGAGTATATCTCTTAAAGGAAAGTAAAAGATATTATCCTTATGATAAACTTCTTTCACATGTTATTGGATATGTAGGAATAGATAATCAGGGTTTAAGTGGATTAGAATTACAATATGATAAGTATTTAACTGGTAGTTATGGTTCAATTAAATATTTTAGTGATGCAAAAGGTAATAGATTAAAAATGAGTGAAATATATGAAAAACCGCAAGATGGAATAAATTTACAGCTTACAATAAATTTAGATATACAAAAATCAGTAGAAAGAGAACTAGATAATGTTATGACTAAATATAATGCAGAACAAGCACTTGCAATAGTAATGAATCCAAATAATGGAGAAATACTCGCTATGTCATCTAGGCCTAATTTTTCACCTTCTAATTATAAAGATTATACTATAGAACAAATAAATAGAAATCTACCAATATGGAGTACATATGAGCCAGGTTCTACATTTAATATTGTACCACCCGAAAGCGATACATTTACATATTGATAATAAATAAAGTACATCTTTATTTATAATGTAATTTTATGATACAATGACAATAGAATCAAAAAAGAACTTATTGACACAACCGGGAAAGATAAAGATTATGCTAGTGAATATACATGTAAGCTGTTAAAACCAAGGAGATGAATATATGAAAATTTTTATGATAAGGCATGGCAAAGCAGATTATAGTTATGGTGATGCTCATAATTTTATTGGGCATGGACATGATTTGGCTAAATTAAGTGAAGAATATATTGAAGATGTAATAAAGACATCTAAAGATTCACGTTTGAAAGAAGCAACACTTATTGTGTCTTCACCATATACTAGAGCGCTGCAAACAGCTGCAATTATATCAAAAGAAACAGGATTAGATATAAAAATAGAACCTGATTTGAGAGAGTGGGAACCTGATAAAACATATCAATATAAAGCAAAAGAAATGAAAGAATATTATAAGGATTATATTAAGAATAATGGTATTCCACCAGTTGATAGAGTAGTAAACTGGGAATCAAAAGAACATTTGAAAAGAAGAGTTCAAGATATAATAAAGAAATATAGTAATTATGAATGTATTATTTTTGTTTTCCATAAAATGGCAATTCAATCAATAACTGGAATTGAAAATATCTCTCCAGCTGAAATAATTGAGGTTATACAATAGTAAAAATAATTTATATTTAATAATGATTAATGAAAAAATGTCAAATAAAATACAATCAGTAATTAGATTTATCTTAAAATCATACACTTCCATTAGTGGAGGTGTTTTTATATGTTTGAAACTCCAAGAATAACAATCCTTGAATATGAATTGATAATAAATAAAAAATTATATGATCAAGGTGTAATAACTGAACAACAATATGATGAAGTTTGTAAAATTATTTATGAGAAAATTAATCGTTGTAGTAAAGAGGTAAAAAGTTGCTAAGGAGGTAGATTATGAGATTCTATAAAGTCAGAGAAGAAATCTTAAAAGGCAAAAATATTGCCGAACTACCTTTAAGAGTTACTTTTTATGCCCGTGTTTCTACTGAAAGTGATGAACAATTAAACTCTTTAGATAATCAAATATCTTTTTTTGAAAATTTTATAAAGTCAAATAAAAATTGGACTTATGTTAATGGTTACATAGATGAAGGTATTAGTGGTAGCACTGTTAAACGAAGAAAAAAATTTTTACAAATGATTGATGATGCTAAATCCGACTATTTTGATTTAATAGTTACAAAAGAAGTTTCTAGATTTTCTAGAAATTTATCTGATAGTATCAAATATACACAAGAATTACTTGCTAATGATGTTGGTGTATATTTTCAATCAAATGGAATAAATACTTATGATCCTAACTCTGAATTTATACTTAATATGATGGGAAGTGTTGCTCAAGAAGAAGTCAAAAGACTTTCTTCTCGTGTTAAATGGGGACACAAAGAAGCAATAAAAAAAGGTAGAGTTTTAGGTTCTAATATAATTACTGGTTATAAAAAAGATGATGCTAAATTAGTAATTGTAGAAGAAGAAGCAAAAAAAATAAGAAAAATTTTTGAATTATATGCTACTGGTAAATATGGTTTTTATAAATTAGCAATGGAATTACATAGACAAGGCATAAATAATTATAAAGGAAATATTTATGATAAGGATACATTAAAAAGAATTATACATAATCCTAAATATAAAGGTTTTTATCGTGGACATACTACTGAAATTATTGATTACAGAACTAAACAAAGAGTTTATATACCAATAGAAGAACAAGTAATATATAAAGATGAAAGGGTACCAGCCATAGTTAGTGAAGAATTATGGAATCGTGCAAATGAGATATTAGATAGAAGAAGTACACTAATGAAAGCAAGTAATAGCAATGCAAAAAAAACTGAAAGAAAATATTGTTATACAACAAAAATATTTTGTAGTGATCATAATGTTTCTTATCAAAGAATGACAAATAAAAGAAAACAGACAAAACCAAGATGGGCTTGTGGTAATTATGTAAAATATAGATTGGATGCTTGTGAAAGTCCGATAATTGCAGAGATGGATTTGAATAATATATTTACAATTATAATGGAGCAAGTATTTGATAATAAAAATGAAATTATAAAAGAAATGTTAAGTTACTATTCTAATTTGAAAATAGATAATAATTATCAATTTGAAATTTCAAAATTAAAAAACGAAATCAAAACTATTGAAACAAAAAAAGAAAAGTTATTAGAATTAAATATTGATGGTAGTATTAATAACCTTGAATTTAAAGAAAGAAATGATAAGTACAATGAAGATATATCATCTTTAAATATAAGAATTGGCAAAATAGAACAAGAAAGAAAAATTATGTCAGATAGTTTTGGCAATATCAAAATTATTGAAGATGCTATAAAAAAACAGGTTGATTCTAAAAAAAATGTTAGTGAATTTGTAGATAAGTTTTTAGAAGAAATTATAGTTTATAAAGAAGATAATGATAGACATAAATTAATGTTAAAAATTTATCTGAATTTATTGAAAAAACCAATTCCTACTGAAAAAGGTGCTAGGCACATAGATGATGATAAATCACTACCTATATTTAGTAAAGATGTTGAAACATTAGATCTAGGAAGATCTGATTTTCAAAGAAATAGTTTTAAAATTAATGTATATTTAAGTTACGATATTGACTAGGTTATCATATATTTATATGGTAATCTAGTCTTTTTTTCTTTTGTTTAGTTATCGTTTTCGGTAGTTACTTTTAAAATAATAACATTAGCTGCCTCCATTGAAGAAAAAACAGTTGATCTTGATAAAGATACTTTTTATGATGGCGGTTCAATACAAGTTGAAAATGCTAGAATAAGATGCTGGAAGGCAGGAGGACATGGAGCACAAACATATTTACAAGTAGTAGAGAACTCATGTAATCTTGGTGTTACTACAAGAACATTTTTAAGTTTTTTTATTACAACTTAAAGAAAGTATATACTACCAGTGATTTTATGCATCATGGTATTATATACCACTCTGACCTTAAAAGAGAGGAAGGCGGAATACTTTTAAAATAATGGTTATAACGTATTAATACTTGATTTTAGTTATATAGATTAATATATTAGAACAATTATTAAAGAATATGAAAAGCATATTGGATACGAAAATAAGTAATTTTACCTAAAAAAGATAAATTAAAGTTTAAAACATATATCGATAAAAAGAATAATGTCATTTTTTTATTTAGTATTATTCACATCTTTATCTCATATAGTTTGATGAGGATGGTATAACATGTATAACACGGATGAAACTTTTATAAAGTGTAGTACCAAACATTTACCTTTAGAATATAAGCTATTAGAATGGCGACTAATTTTAAATAGAGAATTATATGAGAGTAAAGTTATTGATTTAAAAGTTTTTAGTTTAATGGAACAATCAATACTTGGAAGAATGACAAAAATAAAAAATGAATATAAAGACAAGATTAGTGATGGTTTGGCTCATTGTAGCATGTCATCATCCTAGTTATCTTGCTTTTTAAGAACATGGGAGGAGTAAATAATGGATATAAAAAGAGCAAGAGAAGATTTAAGAAAGGGAAAAACAATTTATGATATGCAACTTAGAGTAGTTTATTATGCTCGTGTTTCAACAGATAAGGATGATCAGTTAAATAGTTTGGAAAATCAACAAAACTATTTTGAAGAGATGATAACAGAAAATAAAAACTGGGTATTCTGTGGTGGTTATATAGATGAGGGAATTAGTGGAACTGCTGTAAAAAATAGAGAAAGATTTTTAAAAATGATTGAGGATGCTACTTTAGGAAAAATAGATATGATAGTTACAAAAGAGATATCAAGATTTTCAAGAAATACTGTTGATAGTATAAAATATACAGAGTATTTATTAAAACAAGGTGTTATTGTATATTTTTTATCTGATAATCTAAATACAATAGGGGAAGATTCGGAGTTTAGGTTAACAATTATGTCAAGTTTGGCTCAAGATGAAGTTAGAAAACTATCTGAAAGAGTTAAATTTGGTGTTAACAGAATGATTAAAGATAGAAAACTTATTGGTGGTAATTTAACTGGATATTTCAAAAAAGATGGAAGATATGAAATTAATCCAGCAGAAGCACCAATAATTACATATCTTTTTGAAACTTATGTATCAGGTAAAGTTGGACTTAAAAAGATAGGACAAGATCTTGCAAAAATGGGATACTTAAATTCAAAAGGAGAACCTTATTCTGGGACAACAATGGCAAAATTTTTAACTAATCCTAGATATAAAGGATATTATACTGCTAGATTAACTGAGGTTGAAAATTATAAAACACATAAAAAGAAAAAAGTTCCAAAAGAAAGACAAATAATTGAAAAAGATGATAGAGTTCCAGCAATTGTATCTGAAGAGTTATGGAATAAAGCAAATGAATTACATGAGATGAGAAAAAAATCATCTGCAAGACACATTCTAAATTCTGAAAAATCATTAGAGAATTCAAAATATAGCTGTTTATTATACTGCAAGGATTGTGGAAATGTATTTATAAGGGCTGGTGGAAGTAATAGAACAAACAATCCTACATGGTTCTGTAAAAAATATAAGGAAGAAGGTGTTGGTGCCTGTGCTTCACCAATCTTAAGAGAAGATTATCTAGACAAGATATTTATCCAAATATTTAGTGATTTTATAGATAATAAAAAAGAATATTTAAATGGGGTAATAAATGAATATGAAAATATTATAAGCAGTAATAAGAGTTCAGATAATGTTGAAAGCATAAACAATCAAATCATAAAAATAGAGAATCTTAAGGATAAATTATTAGATTTAAGTACTAAAGGAATGATTGATGATTTAGAGTTTAAAAAAAGAAATGATAAGTTTAATAATGAAATTAATTCTTTAAGAGCAAAAGCTGATAGATTAAAAAACCATGACTCTGAACTTATTAAATTAAATAAAAAGATAACAGAAGTTAGAAATACACTTACTTCAAAAGTTAATCTACAAAATGAGCTACCTAATTTGATGAGAATATTGGTTGAAAGAGTAGAAGTTGAAAAAATAAATGGCGATAGAAAACATGTAAAATTAATTATTTACTTTAACTTTAATACTGATACAATATATAGAGAATTAGAAATTGATAACAAAAGAAAAAGCTTGAGTTATCAACTTTTTATTTAGTAATATGTTCCCATATTGATAAAGAGATTTAAAATAGTGGGTACAAGAACATTTTTTAGATTTATTGTATTAAAATAAATATGTTTATACTATTTTAAATTATTCCAAGATATTATTTAATAAATTGATGCTGAATTATTAAATTTATCAATAAAAAAACTTTTTTTCTTTATAAATTCATCGATTATTTCACTATGTTCTGTCATAATATCAAGTTTCTTTTACTGATGCATAAACCCAATATATATATAATGTGCAACTAACACTACATATTTATAAAAGTCGTTGACATTTAATAAAAATAATGGTAGTATACGCACAAAGTTTACAAAATGAGGCATTTACATTTTTGATAATTTTAAAGAGGAAATATTGTTGGTATCCATAAACCTTGTGTTTTTAAAGGTTTTAAGAAATTTGGTGAGGAAAAATGGAAGGCAAAGATATAATTACAATAATGGGACCTTCTGGTGCAGGTAAAACAACTATCGGAAATATGATAGTAAAAATTTATGATTATGGTGTACCTAGACATTGCACTACAAGGAAACAAAGAGCAGACGATCAGCAAGGATTTTACAGATATTTAGAGCATAATGAATTTAAAAAATATGCTGATGATGGTAAATATTTATTATGGAGTGGGGATTCAAAAGTAATTTGTAAAGAAAATGGTACATTTTATGGTATTTTATTAGAAGATTGTGAAGAAAAATTACTTGAGAAAAAGAAAATAATTCTTTATGTTTCTTATAAAGATTTAGAAGCAATAATTAATTTAAGAGAGAAATTAGGTAAATTGGGAATTAGTGTAAAAATGCTTAATTTAACATACTCTAATTTTTCAAATATGAATGATAGATTAATGAATGATCCATTAAGAAATCATACAAAAGAAGAATTATCTAGAAGAATTAATAGTGCATATTCTGACGAGCTATTGTTTGGTAAAAATGTTGAAAAAAATGCAGATGTTAGATTGTATACTGATACTATATCAGTTCAAGAAACATTTGATATAGTATCAAAAAAATTAATCTTAAGAAAGTAAAATTATTAATTTTATAGAAGTGAGGGAATATAATATATGAGAATTTGTTTTGTACACGAAGAATATCCTGAAGAAACTAATTTTGGTGGAATAGCTACATATCAAAAAAATATAGCTGAAGAATTAGTTAAACAAGGAAATCAAGTGTTTGTTATATGTAGAAGTTTGAAAGAAAATAAGAAATATGTTGAGAATGGTGTTAATATAACAAGGATATTTGTGGAGCAAACAAAAAATCAGATATGGAATTATGAAGAATATAGGAGATTAGTAGCAAAGGAATTGAAAATATTACAAGACAATGACAAAATTGATATAATTGAAGTTCCAGACTGGGGTGCTGAAACAATCTTTTTTGAGAAATATCGTAAGATACCTATTGTTGTTAGACTTCATACTCCGTTAAAAGTATGGTTAAAATATAATAAAAATAATTTTGGTAAAATCACTAAAAAAATGCTAAAATGGGAAAATTATATGATTAAACACGCTGATTTAGTTACTTGCTGTTCTCAAGTTTTAAAAGAAATAATAGTTAAAGATTTCAAAATGTCACCTAATGATATTTTTGTAATTCCAAATCCTGCGAATATAAAGAATTTCTACTATGATAAAAATATTAAAAAAAATGATGAATTATTATTCATTGGGAGTTTAGAAGAAAGAAAGGGTGTAATTGTTCTTGCAAAAGCATTAAATGAAGTATTTAGAGAATATCCCAATCTTAAAATTAAATTTATTGGTAAAGATACTACAAGAAACAGTAAAAATATTTCCACAATAGAATATATAAAAGAGATAGTTGACACAAAATATCAAGATAACCTTATATTTGTAGGACAAATTCCTAATTATGATTTAAACTTATATTTGAATCAAGCAAAAGTAGGTATATTCCCATCACTATTTGATAACTTTCCTTATGTAATATTAGAATCCATGATCACAGGAATTCATATTGTAGGAAGTAAAAATTCAGGTATGGTGGAGATGTTAAATGACGATACATCTATATACAATACTGGAGATTATTTAGATTTGGCAAAAAGAATTATAGAAAAATATAAGTTAAGTAATAAAAGTAAAATTAATAAAAACAATATAAATAGAGTTAAAGATATATATAATTCTAAAAGTGTAGTTACAAATATAATAAAC
>OKXB01000907.1_pt1 | contig 33120 bp, 24 predicted proteins | sample 1601731 | NCBI WGS metagenome assembly OKXB01 (sample SAMN04414077, study PRJEB24778) | human gut metagenome | material: faecal | host: Homo sapiens
ACAAAATTTATCTCACTTTCTCAAAGTCTACCAGCGTGTAGAAATTTATAATTTGGATTTTTCTACACGCTGAACGGAGGACAATATTTTACCATTGTTCTCCGTTTTTGTTATGTAAATTATTTGTTTATATTATTGCAAGTAGTATTTTATTGTGATATAATACGCAAAACAGAAAAAATTTTATAATTTTGGGAGTAGGGTTAATGTTTAACAGTCTTCACGAAGAATGTGGTGTATTCGGCATTTTTGAAAACAAAACAACTTATGTGGCTCATTCAGCTTATCTTGCACTTTATGCGCTTCAGCACAGGGGTCAGGAAAGCTGCGGTATTGCTGTAAATGATGACGGTGTGTTTAGGCATCATCGCGGTGACGGTCTTGTTCCCGATGTGTTTACAAGTGAAAAGCTTGATACACTCGGTACAGGTAATATGGCAATAGGTCATGTAAGATATTCTACCACCGGCGGTAAAAGCGTTAATAATATTCAGCCGCTTGTTATTCGCCATATTAAAGGTAATCTTGCCCTTGCGCATAACGGTAATCTTGTAAATGCACATGATATAAGAAAAACTTTTGAACTTAAGGGCGGTATTTTTCACGGTACTTCAGATACCGAATCTATTGCTTATTCAATTGTTTCGGCTCGCCTTACAAGTAAAAGTACGGAAGAAGCTATTGAAAAGATAATGCCTACGCTTAAAGGTGCATATTCTTGTGTTGTAATGACTGCAACAAAGCTTATTGCTTTTCGTGACCCTAACGGCTTTCGTCCTCTTTGCCTTGGTAAAACAGAAGGCGGCGGATGGATTGTTTCATCCGAAAGCTGTGCGCTCGATACTTTGGGTGCAGAGTTCGTTCGTGATATTAGGCCGGGTGAAATTGTTGTAATCAGCACAGAAGGTGTTAAATCAATTGATACCCATTGTACCAAAAAAGGCCATATTTGCGTATTTGAATATATATATTTTGCTCGCCCGGATTCTGTTATTGAGGGTTCATCTGTTCAGCAGGCAAGAATGAGGGCAGGTAAGTTTTTGGCAGAGGAGCATCCGGTTGATGCCGATATAGTTATCGGCGTTCCTGATTCGGGGCTTGACGCTGCTTTGGGCTATGCAAATGCCAGCGGTATACCTTACGGTATCGGATTTATTAAAAACAGATATATCGGCAGAAGCTTTATTCAGCCAACTCAAGGTCAGCGCCGTGATGCAGTAAGAATTAAGCTTAATGTTGTCAAAGAAAATATTAAAGGTAAAAGAGTTATTATGATTGATGACTCAATAGTGCGTGGTACAACCTGTGCGCGAATTGTAGGCCTTTTGCGTGAAGCAGGTGCTAAAGAGGTACATATGAGAATATCATCACCTCCGTTTAAATATCCTTGCTTCTTTGGTACTGATGTTGACAGCCAAGAAAATCTTATTGCCTGCCAGTTTGACACTGTTGAAGAAATTGCTAAAGAAATCGGTGTTGATTCATTGGGCTATCTTTCAGTTGAAGCTACGCATAAGCTTGCTGAAAATACAGATTTTGATTATTGTGACGGTTGCTTTACCGGTAAATATCCTATTGAAGTTCCAAAGGAACAGCCAAAGGATAAGTTTGAAGAAAAGCTGAATAAATTTTCAGCATATTATCAGGTTCTTGACTAATCTTGGAGAGGTTAATTATGAGTGACAGATTAAATTCAATTCTGTCAAAGCTTGTAACATCTATTGAGGGCGTTAAAGATGAAAAGGAAATGCTGCTGAGACTTATAATAGGCTTGGCAGTATTTTTGTTACTTGCTTTGTTTAGAAAACAGATTTCAAAAGCTATCGTTTGGCTTTGTACAAAAACTATTGCAAGAAAAAGTGATGTTGCACAAAGGGCGCTTGTTGACGCACTCTCTGTTCCGCTTTCGTTTTTTATTTTTGTATTCGGTATTTATATTTCTACCGAAATTATTGCGCCGAGCGGTGAAATTCGCAATCCCGTTTTGCTTATCTTTAAACTCGGTGTGATTTTTTCTATATCTTGGTTTTTAATAAATTTCATAAACAGCGATTTTTCATTTGTACTCAGCGATGATGATTCCAAAACTAAAAAAACAGCGGTGAATTTCATCTCTAATTTGATTAAGATATTTATTGCTGTTTTATCATTGCTTCTTATGCTTGAACAATTTGGCATAAGTGCTACAAGAGTTTTTGCCGCACTCGGTATCGGCGGTGTTGCAGTTGCGTTTGCTTGTAAAGATGCAGTTGAAAATCTTTTGTCCGGATTTATTATTATTTATGATAAACCTTTTGAAGTTGATGATTTTATTAAAATTGATAATGAAGCAGGGCAGGTTGAAGAAATTAAAATTCGTACAACCAGGCTTAGAATGACTGACGGCAGCCAAAAAATTTATCCTAATACCACTGTGGCAAATTCTGCTATAATCAATCTTTCCCGTATGTCACATCGCCTTATAAATGAAAACTTGGGCATAGAATATAAACATTCTTCAAAAGAAATTAACGCTTTTTGCTCAAAACTTAAAGAACTTATTCTTTCTTATGATGAAAGTGATAAATCTGATGTTCGTGTGAATTTTACTGACTATTCCGATTCTTCGCTTGATATTGAAGTTTTCTTTTATGTTGATATTCCTTCGCTTCAGGATTACCTTACCTTTAAATCAAAATTTAATTGTGATGTTAAAACTCTTGCGGATGATATGAATATTGATTTTGCCTTTACTTCCCGTTCCGTATATTTTGCAAATGAACTTGAAGTTAAAAATAATGCTAAATAATTGTTGCTTTTTTTGCTTTGGTAGGTTATAATATCAAAGCAATATTTGCAGATGTGTCCGAGCTGGCCGAAGGAGCACGATTGGAAATCGTGTAAGTCTTTAACGAGGCTTCTGGGGTTCGAATCCCCACATCTGCGCCAAAAACAAAAAGTCACCTGCGGGTGACTTTTTGTTTTTGTTGTAAAGATAGGGATTCGAACAGGGCAATTCGAAGAATAGAAACAGTCCGGTGGACTGTTTCGTTGCCCGCGGGCGTGCCGAAGAAAGCTTTAGCTTTCAATGGGCGAATCCCCACATCTGCGCCATCGTCGTCACAAGCTTCATATCGCTTGTGGCGACTTTCTTTTATCCTTTTATAGAAAGTCACCCCGCGCTCATTGCGCTGCTCCTCCTCTCCCCAAAAAGCTTACGCTTTTCGGGGACCCCGATATTTGTTTTTGTTGTAAAGATAGGGATTCGAACAGGGCAATTCGAAGAATAGAAACAGTACACCATACTGTTTCTGCCAAATTCATAAATGAATTTGGAGCCACGTGTCTCTTGTGCTTCGCACAATTCACTCTCATTTAATGGAATATAACTTTTATTTTTTTCTTATTTGCTATATAATAGGCAAGAGGTGACGATATGGATAAGCTTTTTAATCTTCAAAAAAATATGATGGAATATTACAAGGGTGATGCTAAAAGAATACAGCATTTTACCAAAGTTCACTCATTTGCAAAATTTATCGGTTTGGGTGAAAATCTTGATGAGCATACACAGTTTATTTTGGAGTCTGCCGCTTTAACGCACGATATAGGAATTAAAATTTCCGAGGAAAAGTATGGCGACTGCAATGGTAGACACCAAGAAATTGAAGGCCCTGCCGAAGCTGAAAAAATGTTAAATGTGCTTGACTATGACGGGGAAGATATAAAACGCATTTGTTATTTAATTTCACATCATCATACATATAAAGATATTGATGCAATAGATTTGCAAATACTTATTGAAGCAGACTTTCTTGTTAACTTATATGAAGATAATGCCACGATTGGTGCAATAAATACAGCATTTAGCAAGATTTTCAAAACAAATACGGGCAAATATTTGTGCAAAGTAATGTATAATTTGGAAACTTGAAAAAATGCTTGATTTTTCTTTTCGTGTTTGTTATAATTAAAACATCAATTTAGCGTGGCAAAGCGTTAATGTGAAAAATCACGAAAGTAGGATTTAAAGATGAAAAAGTTTTTATCAGTTATTTTAGCACTTGCAATGGTTGCCTGTGTAGTTGCGGGATTTGCAGGCTGCTCAAAATCAGGAAAAGATGAGAATGCGGCTTCTTCAACAAGCCAGAGTGATTCAACTGTTAAAACAGTCGCAGACCTTGATAAAGTTAAGGATGCAAATAAGCTTGTTATCGGTATTACAGATTATGAACCTATTGATTACCAAGATAAAGACGGTAAATGGATTGGTTTTGATGCTGACCTTTCAAGAGCAGTTGCTCAAAAAATGGGTATTGATGTTGAATTTGTAGTTATCAACTGGGATAATAAGTTTATTGAACTTAATTCAGGTACAATTGACTGTATTTGGAACGGTATGACTGTATCAGATTCAGTTAAAACAAACTGTGACATTTCTGATGCTTATGCAGGTAACAGCCAGGTTGTAGTTATGAAGAAAGATTCACTTTCAAAGTATGCTGATGCAGATGCTATCAAAAATGCTGATTTAACTATCGCAGTTGAAAAAGGCTCTGCAGGTGAGGCAGAAGCAAAGAAGCTTTCAAAAAATGTTGTTTCACTTTCAGCTCAGTCAGATGCACTTAAAGAAGTAAAATCAGGCACAGCAGATGCTTGTATTATTGACTCAACAATGGCTAACTCAATGACCAAAGAGGGAACAGATTTTTCAAACCTCGGTTATTCTGTTTCTCTTACAACTGAAGAATATGCAGTAGGCTTCAGAAAAGGTTCTGACCTTACAGCAGAAGTTAACAGAATTCTTGGCGAACTTAAAACAGATGGTACAATGGATAAGCTTTCAAAGCAGTACGGTGTTAACCTTGCTAAATAATTCTAATAATTTTTAACATTGTAATATTTGTCAGGCAGAGGGCTTTCAATGCTCTCTGCCTAATTTGCTGAATAGCAGTAATGATTTTGGGAGGAAATATGTATGGGAACATCGTTTTGGCAGATAACCCTTGAACTTTTAAAAGGTTTTTGGGTGAACTTCAAGCTTTTCGGTATAACCCTTGTTTGCGCTTTGCCTTTAGGACTTATATTGAGTTTCGGCTCAATGTCTAAATTTAAGCCGATTAAATATCTTGTTAAATTACTTGTTTGGATAATTCGCGGTACACCGCTTATGCTTCAAATCATAGTTGTATTTTACGGTCCGGGTCTTCTTTTCGGTATGCAAGTTGGCAATGATTACCGTTTTAAAGCCGCTGTTATAGCGTTTATTATTAACTATTCTTGTTATTTTTCGGAAATTTACCGTGGCGGTATAGAAAGTATACCTAAAGGTCAGCAGGAAGCCGGGCTTGTGCTTGGCATGACTAAGAGCCAGATATTTTTTAAAGTTACACTTTTGCAAGTTATTAAAAATATTGTGCCGCCTATGAGTAATGAAATTATTACCCTTGTTAAAGATACTTCTCTTGCAAGAACTATTGCTATTATTGAAGTTATCCGTGTCGGTGAAGATTATATTACATCTTCAGGTCTTTTCTGGCCGCTGTTTTATACAGGTGCGTTTTATCTTGTATTCTGCGGAATTCTTACTATTCTTTTCGGCAAAATTGAAAAGAAACTCAGTTATTTTAATTCTTAAGGAGGTTAAGCTTTATGGCATTTTTAGAAGTAAACAATATCAAAAAAAGCTTTGGTAAAAATGAAATACTCAAGGGCATAAGCTTTGACCTTCAAAAAGGTGAAGTTCTTTCAATTATAGGTTCTTCGGGTTCGGGCAAAACAACACTTCTTCGCTGTATTAACTTTCTTGAATTTGCCGAGGAGGGAACTGTTAAGGTTAACGGAGAAGTTATTTATAACGGTGAAACAGATAAAAAGCTTAAAGAAAAAGATTTGCGAAAGAAAAGGCTTCATTTTGGTTTGGTATTCCAAGATTTTAATCTGTTTCCACAATATGATGTTTTGCAAAATCTTACTCTTGCTCCGTCTTTGCTTAAAATGGGAACTAAAGATGAACTTGAAGCTCAAGCAAGAGAAATTATAAAGAAAGTCGGCTTGGAAGACAGAATCAACCACTATCCTTGCCAGCTTTCAGGCGGGCAAAAGCAGCGTGTGGCTATTGCAAGAGCGCTTATGCTTAAGCCGGATATTCTTTGTTTTGATGAACCTACATCTGCGCTTGACCCTGAACTTACCGGTGAGGTGCTTAAGGTTATTAAAAGTCTTAAAACAGGAAACAGCACAATGATTGTTGTTACTCACGAAATGGAATTTGCAAAAAATGTTTCTGATAAAGTTATATTTATGGCTGATGGTGTTATTGAAGAATACGGTGAGCCGCAAAAACTTTTTGAAAATCCAGAAAGTGATAAGCTTAAAACTTTTTTAAATAATGCACTCGATATATAATGTGAATCAGTGTTAATTATTGACGAAAAAGAATATTTGTGGTTTAATATAGATATATTTACTTTGTGTAATAAGAAAATATACAGGAGGAATAGGAATGGATTTAAAGAACATTATTAACAAAAAGGGTGAGTATGCAGATTATATGCTCAAAGAGATTACTCATATCTGCAAGGATATGGATAAGCGTGACCCGGGTTCAAAGGGTGAAAAGCAGGCTTGTGAGTATATGGCTGATGTGCTTAAAAATGAATGTGGCTGTGAAAGAGCCGATGTTGAAAGCTTTAAAGAAAATCCGGGTTCGTTTTTCGGTTGGATTTATTTCACAATCACTTTTGTTTTAGCTGCAATCGTACTTTTCTTTTTCTGCCCGATTATTTCGGCTTTGCTTATTGTGTTAGGACTTGCAATCGTTCTTTTGGAATTTGGATTTTACAAAAAATGTGTTGATAGATTTTTCCCTGAAAAAACAGGACATAATGTAACCGCAGTAAAAAAATGTTCAGGCGAAGTTAAACGCCGCATATTTTTTAACGGTCACCCTGACGCCGCTTGGGAATGGCCTGTAAACTATGCTTTGGGCGGTGTTGGCTTTGAAGCACACGCTATTATTTGCGGTATCGGTGCCGTTTATTATCTTGTTCTTTCAATTTTGGCAACTGTTAAAAATGCAGCTTTCGGTATGATTGGCTCTGATACCAATCTTTTCAAAATGGCATTGTGGGGACTTATCTTTGTTCCTTTCCTTGTCGGCCTTTATTGGATGTGGAATGAAAAGAGAATAGTTGACGGTGCTAATGATAACCTTTCAGGCTGCTATATGGGTATCGCTGTTCTTAAAGCACTCGCAGATGAGGGAATAACTCTTGAAAATACAGAAGTAGGTGTTATTCTTTCAGGCAGTGAGGAAGCCGGACTTCGCGGTTCAAAAGCTTGGTGTGAAGCTCATAAGGGTGAATTTGATGATGTTCCTACAATTATTCTTTCTTATGATACAATTCACGACCCTAAATATCTTATGACAAATTATCGTGACCTCAACGGTACTGTTAAGGTTGATAAGGCTGTATCTGATTTATTTATGGAATCTGCCGCTGACCTTAATATTCCTTGTAAAAAAGGTTGGGTTCCGCCACTCGGCGGTGCTACCGATTCGGCAGCATTTGCACAGGCAGGCTTCCGTGCTACCGGTATAACAGGTCTTAACCATAAGCTTGAAGATTATTATCACACAAGAAGAGATACATATGATAATATGAACCTTCAAGGACTTGCAGATTGCTTTGCAATCAGTGTTAAGGCACTTGAAAAATTTGATAACGGTAAAGAAGTTTAATATAAAAAGCGATGAAGAAAAATCAAATTCTTCATCGCTTTTTTTAGTCATTTATTATTTTTCCGTCAATGCTGATTGTTACAACTTGCCACGGTAAAAATTTACCGCTTTGTTTAATGGCTTCTTTTGCCGCATATTCAAGTCCGCCGCAGCAAGGCACTTCCATACGCACAATCGTTACGCTTTTGATATTGTTTTGCTTAATTATTTGAGTAAGTTTTTCGCTGTAATCAATATCATCAAGCTTCGGACAGCCGATAATCGTAATTTTGCCTTTCATAAATTCATTGTGCATATTTGCATAGGCATATGCGGTACAGTCAGCCGCAATAAGCAAATTTGCATTATCAAAATACGGTGCGTTTACAGGTACAAGCTTTATTTGGCAAGGCCATTGACCGAGCTGTGATTTATTGAAGCTTGCCGCACTTTTTTCAATATCTTCACTTAATCTGTTAAAAGTGTGTGCCATACTTGATGGGCAAGTGTGAAAAACTTCTTTTTTATCTTGCTTCTTTTTCATATTTGCTTCAACAGCTTCTCTGTCATATTCAAGCGCTTCCCTTTCAACAAATGTGATAGCACCGGTAGGGCAGGTCGGCAGGCAATCGCCGAGTCCGTCGCAATAATCATCACGCAAAAGCTTTGCCTTTCCGTTTACCATTGCGATTGCGCCCTCGTGGCACGCATTTGCACAAGCACCGCAACCGTTGCACTTGTTTTCATCTATTTGAATGATTCTTCTAATCATATAAACAACTCCAAAATTAAATTCACATCTAATGTGTGGTCTGATTATATCAAATAAAAATCGAATTCGCAAATAAAAATCATAAATTATTCCAAAGTAAGTTTTACCATTTACAGCGGTGATACGGGGTGAATGTTGTGGTCGTCATAAGGGCTGAAATGTGAAAGCTCTTTATCAATCAGTGTCGTTCCTCTGCCAATGCAGTAACTGCCGTATCTGTCTTTAATCAATTCAACCGCAGTATCAATTTTTTCTAGCTTTTCTCTTTTTTCAATTGTTTTTGAAAAATCAAATTGCGAAATAAAATCGAAATCAAAATCGGTAACTGTTATTCCCAAACTTCTTATCGGCAATTTCCAATCATAATTGGCAATAAAAAGCCGCATTGCATTTTCTATCAGTTCGCCGCTTACATTTGTAGGTGCAGGCAGTTTGCATTGCCTTATGAAACTGCCGAGATTTTTATCTCTTACATAAATTGAAAGTGTTGTACCTTTTAATCCGAGGTTTCTCATTCTTCTTGCAACACTTTCTGCCAAAACCGTAAATATTATTTTTACATCTTGCACATTTTTTAAATCTCTTATGGTTGTGGTGGCGTTTCCTATACTTTTAATATCTCTTTCAATATCCTTGTGCCTGACGGGCGACATATCTTCGCCGCGCGCATACCTTCTTAAAAGTATGCCGTTTTTGCCGAGAATGTTTTTTAAAAAAGCTTCGTTGCTGTTTGCCAAGTCGCCAAGTGTATATATTCCGTATTGATTAAGCTTTCTTGTTGTTGCCGGGCCTACCATTATCATATCACTGCATTTTAACGGCCAAACAATTTTTTTAAAGTTCTTTTTTGTTATAACTGTCATAGCGTTTGGCTTTCTGTAATCAGAACCGAGCTTTGCAAAAATTTTGTTGTAGCTTACGCCGACACTTACAGTTATTCCGACTTCTTTTCTTACTCGCTCTTTAATTTCAAATCCTATTTCACGCCCGTTTTTAAACCAGTCGCCGCTAACATCAATCCAGCTTTCGTCAAGCCCGAAAGGTTCAATTAAATCGGTGTAATCTTCTAAAATGCTTCGTACTTTTTTTGAAAATTCGATATAGGTAGGGAAGTTAGGCGTAACTATAATTAAGTTCCTGCATTTTTGCTTTGCTTTCCATATCGGCTCACCTACCGTTAATCCGTATTTTGACGCTATTTCATTTTTTGTGAGTATTATTCCGTGCCTGCTTTCTTCATCTCCGCCGACTGCTACGGGTTTATCTCTTAATTCAGGGTGCAAAAAGCATTCGACGCTTGCATAAAATTTATTGCAGTCGATATGAAGTATTTGTCTTTCCATAATATAAAAATGTTCCTTATATCATCAATAGAATATTTGTTCTAACACATGCATTATAAAACAAATGTTCTATAATGTCAATGGCATATTATGGTGAGTACAAATTTTATCACTTGACGGTGAGTAGCTATTAAGTTATACTAACTATTGTATGTGGTTAATAAATTTATAGGTGAAAATATGATTTACGATATAGCAAATTTAAAAGTTGAGATAAAAAACGAAAATGGAAGAACTGAAAAGCAGGCAATTCCCTATCTTGCTCAAAATCAAGATGAAAAAAATATTGATATTACAATTGATGTTGATGAAAAAAGGGTGCTTCAGGCTATGAAAGAACATCCGGAACTTGTGCAGGACGATTGGGAATATATGCTTACCGGCTCTGATTTTTATACCGAACTTATTAAATATAATGGTATACTTCTTCATTCTTCGTGTGTCGTGGTTGATGATTATGCCTATGTTTTCTCGGCTGACAGCGGAACGGGCAAGTCTACACATACACAGCTTTGGCTTGAACATTTCGGCGATAGGGCATATATACTTAATGATGATAAGCCGGCTATAAGATTGATTGACGGTAAAGTTTATGCTTGCGGTACTCCTTGGAGCGGAAAGTATGATTACTCAACACCTAAAATAGTTGAACTTGCAGGTATTTGCTTTCTTCAGCGAAGCGAAACTAATTGGATAAAAAAAGCTGAAACAGGCAAAGCGGTTTTTAATATATTTTCACAAACTGTGCATAAAATCAGCGCTTCGAGAATGGAAAGTCTTTTTGATGTGCTTGAGCAGATCTTTGCAAAAGTTCCTATTTATGATTTTGGATGTAATATTTCAGATGAAGCTGTTTTAACATCCTATAATGCAATGAAACCGAAAAATAAAAAAGAAGTGAAAGCATAAAACTTTCACTTCTTTTTTATTAAAAAATCCACCCAGCCGCCGTCTGCTGACAATAACCTGCTCTCCTAGCAGGTGGGTTATGCTCTCATCACTTTGTGCTACCAGCGTCCTTATAAATAAGGGAGGTCTGCATTCCCGTTTCAAAGAAGTCAAATCCCTAAAAAAACGTGTTCGGGTTACTAAAGCTGACGGTTGTCGAGAAGGGCAGATTCTAATGATTATTATTACTGTTCAGGTTCAAAATATTCAACATCGTATTTTTCTTCAATTTTTTGCATAAGAATATCGGAAACCTGTTCATATTCCATTTCATCTTCAATTTCGATGAGGTATTCATCACCGTTATCATCTGTTTGAACTTTAAGAGTGATTACTTCAAAGTCACCATCAACAATATCTTCATCTGTTTCATTATATTTGGTAATGGCAACATATACATCGTCATCAGTTTCATATCTTTCAAGAAGTTCAAAAAGAAGCTCATTTCCGTCATCATCTGTCACGCTGATAATGTCCGGTTCATAATATTCTTCGTTTTCAGCCATAATTCAGCCTCCTTAATTTAATTACCTGTAATATTATATCTGTTTTGCGCTATATAGTCAATAGAATTGAGAATAATTTAACAATTGTTAATCATTGCTAAAAAAATATAAAAATGTTTAAAAAAACTATTGACAATTAACAATAAGCGTGCTATTATGTAGATGAACAAAAGAGATAGACACAAAGGCTTAAGAGAGGAAAACTTGAGGTAAGGAAAAGCCAAAAATCTCTATCACTAACTTGTTTAAATTACGAAAGGAGGCTTGTCCGATGGATATTGAACCAGGTCAGACAAGCACCCGAAAAGTAACCCAATAAAATAACGGATTAAATGTATCGGCAGGAGTAAAACGGAATTACTTACGGATACAAGCTTTATGAAGTATGAATTAAAAGTTATTTGGCAGAATTGGTAAATTACTATCGGGTGCGTAAAAACTTAATAGTAAAGGTATATATTGATTATCCTGCCAATAATCTGTGGCGTATAAGCCATATAAAAATAATTTTAAAGAGGTATAGTCCAATGGGTTAGTAAGTTAATCTAAATACTAAAACTTAATAATTAGTAATTTAGAATAGGTCATTAAATATATGAGGTATAGACCGATGTACTAATCAATTCAATTATAAGATTTAAAATTTAATAATTAACAAATAAATTCAAGGCTCTCAACCGTTAGGTTGAGAGCCTTTTGCATATGTATTATAATTATCTATTCATCAATCGGTAAATTATTGATTTTGCTTTCACCGAAAATCCTTATTCCGTGTTCATATAACATTTGTGCAGTAATTCCGTTGCCATATGTTAGATTTCCGGTAAATGTACCGTCATATATTTTGCCGAAACCGCAAGAGGGACTTCTTTCTTTCAGAACTGCGATTTGGCAACCTGTTTCTTCTGCAATATATAATGATTTTTCTGCCCCGTCAAAGAAAAAATCGGTTAAATCTTCGCCGTTTTTGGAATATACTTTTCCGTCTTTTATTTCGCTCGGCATTCTCGGGCTTGGTAATCCGGAAAAAGTTTCCGGGCAAATCGGAATTAAGGTGTGCTTTTCACCAAGTTTAATGACATCTTCGTTTTTGTTATTGCCGCCGTTATATTTGCAGTTTTCGCCAAGCAGGCAGGCACTTACTAAAATTTTCATCTATTTTCTCCTTTTTGAAATCAAAATAAAGAAGGTTAAAACAAATAAAACCAAGATTACCGCTAAAATCAGCATAAGCGGTTTTGAAATAAACGGTATTTTACCCGCTATACCGATTAAAGTTGCGATAAGCATAAAAAATACTATAAATATGATTACCAAAATTGCGATTTTTTTATTATTCATATTATCACCAAAAGCATAATACCACAATATTTAAGATAAGTCTACACTTTGATGTAAAGTATATTTCTTTACATATATGCAATATATACAAATATACTGCTTTATACATACCGCATTTTTTATATAAACAATGAAAATATTAAAATTTGGTGTCAAATTATAAAGAATAGTTGCAAAAAATGTAATTTAGTAATAATATATACACACATTATTATTAAATGCGTTTTTCGGTGGTATAAAATATGGATTTGTTAAAAAAGAAGATATTAGAAGAAGGCGAAGTTTACGAGGGCAATATCCTTAAGGTAGACGGATTTTTAAATCACAGAATTGATATTCCTTTTATGCAGGAAGTTGCCAAAGAATTTCACCGTCTGTTTAAAGATGAAGGTGTTAATAAAATCCTTACTATCGAAGCTTCGGGTATAGCTATCGGTGCTCTTGTTGCACAGGAATTCGGCTGCCCGCTGGTTTTTGCTAAAAAAACTAAAACTAAAAATATTGCCGGTGATGTTTACACTTCAAAGGTTGAAAGCTTCACTCATGGCACTACATATGATATTATTGTATCAAAGCGATTTCTTGATGAAAATGATAAAATTCTTATTGTTGATGACTTTCTTGCAATCGGTAATGCACTTAAAGGTCTTATCAGCCTTGTTAATGACAGCGGTGCTTCACTTGCAGGTTGCGGTGTTGTAATTGAAAAAGGTTTTCAGCACGGTGGCGATGAACTCAGAAGCAAGGGTATTAAGGTTGAATCTCTTGCAATTGTTGAAAGTATGGACCACGAAACAGGTAAGGTTTATTTCAGAGACTAATCGCATTTTTATTTTGGTTATTCGGTGTTTTCACCTTATAATAATATTGATTTATTTGTACGGAGGTAAGACAAATGAAACTTACAAAGAAAATTCTTGCAGTTGTTCTTTCAGTTCTTTTTGTTGTAGGTGTGTTCGCAGGCTGTTCTGCAAACAATGCCGATGATAAAGGTGAAAAAACAAAGTCATCTGCAACATCAGACATGAAGGTTGGATTTATTTTCCTTCACGATGAGAACTCAACTTACGATAAGAACTTCATCACAGCTGCTGACGAAGCTTGTAAAACTCTCGGAATTGCTGATGAAAACAAGATTTACAAGACAAATGTTCCTGAAGGTCAGGAATGTGCCGAAGCCGCAGAAGACCTTGTTGACAAGGGATGCTCAATCATCTTTGCAGACAGCTTTGGTCATGAACCATACATCATTGAAGTTGCAAAGAAATATCCTGATGTTCAGTTCTGCCATTCAACCGGTACAAGAGCTCATACAGAAGGTGTTTCTAACTATCATAACGCATTCGCTTCAATTTACGAAGGCAGATACCTTGCAGGTGTTGCAGCAGGTATGAAGCTTAATCAAATGATTGAAAACGGCGAATTTGATGCTAAAGATGCTAAAATCGGTTATGTAGGTGCTTATACTTACGCAGAAGTTATTTCAGGCTATACTTCATTCTTCCTTGGCGCTCGTTCAGTTTGCCCAAGTGCAACAATGGAAGTTCAGTTCACAGGTTCATGGTATGATGAAGCTGCTGAAAAGGAAGCTGCTAATACTCTTATTGCAAACGGTTGTAAGCTTATCAGCCAGCACGCTGACTCAATGGGTGCACCGACTGCTTGTGAAAATGCAGGTGTTCCTGATGTATCATACAACGGTTCAACTGTAAGTGCTTGCCCTAACACATTTATTGTTTCTTCAAGAATCAACTGGGCTCCTTACTATGAATATGCAATTAAGGCTGTTATGGACGGTAAAAAGATCGACGCTGACTGGACAGGTACTCTTGCTACTAACTCTGTTCTTCTTACAGATGTAAACGAAAAGGCTGCTGCTCCTGGTACTCAGAAGGCTATCGACGAAGCAAAGGCTAAGCTTGAAGACGGTTCTCTTCAGGTATTTGATACAGATACTTTCACAGTTGACGGCAAAAAGCTTGATAGCTACAAAGCAGATGTTGATACTGATGATAAGTACACACCTGATACAGAAGTAATTGAAGACGGTGCATTCAAGGAATCTAAATTCCGTTCAGCTCCATATTTTGATGTTAAGATTGACGGTATCAAGCTTCTTAACGAAAAAATGTAATTAAATTATAATTTGTTATAATTTACATATAAAACCCGTGGCCGTACCCTCAAAAGTACGGTCACGGTAGATTTGTTTTAAGTGATATTAAATTTTGCGGAGGCCAATATGAGTGATACTTTTGCAATTGAATTAAAAGGCGTCACCAAAGTTTTTGGGCAGATTGTTGCAAATAAAGATGTTAATCTGCAAGTAAAAAAAGGTGAAATTTTAGCCATTTTAGGCGAAAACGGCAGTGGTAAAACCACACTTATGAATATGCTTTCGGGCATTTATTTTCCTGATGAAGGTCAAATTTATGTAAACGGTGAAGAAGTTGTAATCAAATCACCGAGAGATGCGTTTAAATACGGAATCGGTATGGTACATCAGCATTTTAAACTTGTTGATGTTTTTACAGCTACCGAGAATATAGTTCTCGGTATTAACGATAAAGAAAAGTTTAATATTAAAAAAGCCGAAAAAAAGGTAAAAGAAATTACCGATAAATACGGTTTTGATATAAACCTTGAAAGTAAGGTTTATGAAATGTCTGTATCAGAAAAGCAGACTGTTGAAATTGTCAAGGTGCTTTACAGGGGCGCTCAAACTCTTATTCTTGATGAGCCTACCGCTGTACTTACACCTCAAGAAACTGAAAAATTATTTGATGTATTGCGTCGTATGAAAGAAGACGGAAAATCAATTATTATAATTACACATAAACTCCACGAGGTTATGGCACTTACCGACAGAGTTGCTGTTTTGCGTAAGGGCGAATATATTGGCACGGTAGATACAAAAACTGCTACCGAGCAGTCGCTTACAGAAATGATGGTCGGTAAAAAGGTATCACTTAATATTGAAAGAACAGCTCCTGTCAATCCGCAAGACAGAATTGAACTTAAAAATGTAACTACCCTTAATGCAGAGGGTGTCAAGGCAATTGATAACCTTTCATTTACAATAAGAAGCGGTGAAATTCTAGGCATCGCAGGCATTGCAGGCAGTGGCCAAAGGGAACTTCTTGAAACTATTGCGGGGCTTCAAAGGCCTGAAAACGGTGAAATTATTTATTATTCACCTGAAGGGGAAACTGTTGACCTTAAAGCTAAAACCCCAACTCAAATTAAAGAACTCGGCGTAAGACTTTCATTTGTACCTGAAGACAGGCTTGGTATGGGACTTGTAGGCAATATGGATATTATTGATAATATGATGCTTCGTTCCTATAAAAAAGGCAACAGTGCTTTTCTTGACCGTAAAGACCCTAAAAAGCTTGCAGAAAAAATTATTGAAAGCCTTGAAGTTGTTACACCGGGTGCAACAACACCTGTAAGGCGACTTTCCGGCGGTAATGTTCAAAAAGTTCTTGTAGGGCGTGAAATTGCGGCAAATCCAAAGGTGCTTATGGCAGCTTATCCGGTAAGAGGTCTTGATATAAATTCATCATATATGATTTATAATCTTTTGACAAAGCAAAAAGAAAATGGTGTAGCTGTTGTATTTGTAGGTGAAGACCTTGATGTTCTTGTTGAACTTTGCGACAGAATTATGGTTATAAATTCCGGTAAGATAACAGGTATGCTTGACGGAAGAAATACTACTAAAGAAGAAATAGGTTTGTTAATGACTAAAACTGAAGCAAGGGAGGAAGCATAATATGAGCAATAAACAAAAAATTCATGAACCTCTCTTTCATATCAGCAAGAGAGCGTCAATGCCTTGGTATTTTTCTTGGCTTATTCGCCTTGGTTCTATTCTTGCTGCACTCATTGTAAGCGGTGCTGTAACAATGCTTTTAACTCACCAAAATCCAATCAGCGTTTATGCCACTATGATTGATGGTGCTTTTGGTACATCGAGAAGGGTTTGGAATCTTCTTCAAAGCCTTGCAATTTTACTTTGCGTTGCGCTCGCGTTAACCCCGGCATTTAAAATGAGATTTTGGAATATCGGCGGTGAGGGCCAGGTCCTTGTCGGCGGGCTTGCAACTGCGGCATGTATGATTTGCCTCGGCGGTAAAATTCCAAATGCACTTCTTATTCTTGTTATGATTATAGCAAGTATGCTTGCAGGTGCGATATGGGCAGTTATTCCTGCTGTGTTTAAAGCTAATTTTAATACAAATGAAACTCTTTTTACCCTTATGATGAACTATGTAGGTATTCAGCTTGTATCATATTTCGTAATGGTGTGGGAAGTACCTAAAGGTTCGGGCAAAATCGGTATTATTAACCAAACAAGCCACGCAGGTTGGCTTCCGCAACTTGGTAATTACGAATATTTGCTTAATATTCTCATAGTTCTTGCACTTACAATATTTATGTATGTATATCTTAAATACAGTAAGCACGGTTATGAACTTTCGGTTGTAGGTGAAAGTGAAAACACAGCTAAATACATCGGTATAAATGTTAAAAAAGTAATTATCAGAACAATGCTTCTTTCAGGTGCTGTTTGCGGTATTGCAGGTCTTCTTCTTGTTGGCGGTACTGACCATACAATTACCACCACAACTGCTGATAACAGGGGATTTACCGCAATTATGGTATCTTGGCTTGCTAAGTTTAATCCTATTTATATGGTTATTACATCTCTTTTGCTGGTTTTCTTTGATAAGGGAGCAACAGAGATTGCTACTGTTTACAGACTTAATGAATCGTTCAGCGAAATCATTACCGGTATAATTCTTTTCTTTATTATCGGCAGTGAATTTTTTATAAATTATAAAATAAATTTCCGTAAATCGCATAAGGAGGGTGAATAATATGTTTTCTGCTACAACTATAATCACTTTTATTCAGCGTGCGATTTTGCAGGGTATTCCGCTTCTTTACGGTTCAACAGGTGAAATACTTACTGAAAAATCAGGTAACCTTAATCTCGGTATTCCGGGTATAATGTATGTTGGCGGTATCAGCGGTGTTATCGGTGCGTTTCTTTATGAAGAGTCAATGGGTGTAAATGACCTTAATCCTATTCTTGCAGTTCTTATTCCGCTTCTTTGCACAATTTTGGGTTCACTTTTAACAGGTCTTATTTATTGCTTCTTAACTGTAACTCTTCGTGCAAATCAAAATGTTACCGGTCTTGCTATCACAACTTTCGGTGTAGGCTTCGGTAACTTCTTTGGTTCTTCTCTTGTTAAGATTACAGGCAGTGATATTCCTTCTGTTGCTCTTACAAGAACAAGTGCTTTCTTTACAAAGAAACTTCCTATTGCCGAAACAACAGGTTGGTTTGGCAAAATCTTTCTTTCATACGGATTTTTAACATATGCGGCAATCATTATTGCTCTTTTGGTTGCTTTCTTTCTTAAGAAAACCCGTGGCGGTCTTCATCTTCGTGCAGTAGGTGAAAACCCTGCAACTGCCGATGCAGCAGGTATCAATGTTTCGAAATCAAAATATCTTGCTACTTCGGTTGGAAGTATTATCGCAGGTCTTGGCGGTCTTTTCTATGTAATGGACTATGCTAACGGTGTTTGGTCAAACGAGGGCTTTGGTGACAGAGGATGGCTTGCAATCGCACTTGTTATCTTCGCAATTTGGAAACCGGATATTGGTATTTTGGGTTCAATCCTTTTTGGCGGACTTTATATTGTTTACCTCTTTATTCCGGGGCTTAAAATGAGTACACAGGAACTTTTCAAAATGCTTCCTTATATTGTAACAATTATTGTACTTATTATAGTAAGCGTCAGAAAAAAGAGAGAGGACCAGCCGCCGGCTTCACTCGGACTTTCATATTTCAGAGAAGACAGATAATAATATAAAAAATGAACGAGTATTATATACTCGTTCATTTTTTTATGCTCGGCTTGACATTTTAATGTTTTTTTGCTAATATATTTGCATATTAAACGGCTGTGAAAAAGAGGAGTAACCTGTTTATTCTTTCAGAGAGTGTTCGTCAGGTGCAAGAACATAGAAGATATGGGCGAAGGTAGCTTTTGAGCCGGTAGGGTGAAATTAAGTAGCTTTATCCGTATATCTGCGTTAAAGATTTGAGTGGCATTATTATTGATGCAATTTGAGTGGTACCACGGAATTTTCGCTTTCGTCTCATTTTGGGGCGAAAGCGTTTTGTTTTTATAAAACAAATATACTATATTTGATTTAAGGAGATTTGCTATGGCAAAGGAACTTGCAAAGCAGTATGATCCTAGCGAAGTTGAGGATCGTACCTATAAGTTTTGGTGTGATAAAAAATATTTTCATGCTAAAAGAGAAAAAAACAAAAAAACATATACAATAGTTATTCCTCCGCCGAATATTACCGGTCAGCTTCATATGGGCCATGCACTTGATAATACACTTCAGGATATTCTTGTTCGTTATCACAGAATGGCTGGGTATGATACTTTGTGGCTTCCGGGTACAGACCATGCTTCAATTGCAACAGAAGCAAAGATTGTTGAAGCTATGCGTAAAGAGGGAATTACCAAGGATGACCTTGGCCGTGAAAAATTCCTTGAGCGTGCTTGGGATTGGAAAAAGCAATACGGTGGCAGAATTATTGAACAGCTTAAAAAGATGGGTTCATCTTGCGACTGGGACAGGGAACGCTTTACCCTTGATGAAGGATGCAGCAAAGCTGTTAGGGAAGTATTTGTAGGACTTTATGAAAAAGGCCTTATTTATCGCGGTAACCGTATGGTTAACTGGTGCCCGCATTGTAATACTTCAATTTCTGACGCCGAGGTTGAATATGAAGAAAAGGATTCAAATTTCTGGCATCTTCTTTATGAAGTAAAGGAAACGGGTGAAAAGCTTGAACTTGCTACTACCCGCCCTGAAACTATGCTTGGTGATACCGCTGTTGCAATTAACGGTGATGACCCGAGATATAAACATCTTCACGGTTGCCATGTTATTCTTCCGCTTCTTAATAAGGAAATTCCGATTGTTTGTGATGAACATGCCGATATGACTAAAGGTACAGGTGTTGTTAAAATCACTCCGGCGCACGACCCTAATGACTTTGAAGTAGGGCTTCGCCACAATCTTCCTATTATTCGTACTTTCACTTATGACGGCCATATGACCGGTAAGGCTGATAAGGAAGCTGCCGATGAAATTATTAAAAGCGGCAAAGCAACTCAAAATGAACCTGAAGTTCTTGATTGCGGCAAGTATGCAGGTATGACTACTCTTGAAGCAAGAAAAGCTATTCTTGCCGACCTTGAAGCAGGCGGATACATTAAGGAAATTGAGCCTCTTAAGCATGATGTAGGCACTTGTTACAGATGCCATACTAATATCGAACCTATGGTTTCTAAACAATGGTTTGTTAAAATGGATCCACTTGCAGGCCCTGCTATTGATGCGGTTGAAAACGGTGACATTAAATTTGTGCCGGAGCGTTTCAAGAAAAACTATATGAGCTGGATGCGCGGCTCACGCGATTGGTGTATTTCCCGCCAGCTTTGGTGGGGACACAGAATTCCTGCTTGGTATTGCGATGATTGCGGTGCAACTACCGTAGCAAAGCAAGACCCTTGTAAGTGTTCTCAATGTGGAAGTGAAAATATAAAGCAAGATCCTGATACACTTGATACTTGGTTTTCATCTGCTCTTTGGCCTTTTTCAACTCTCGGTTGGCCTGATGACACAGAGGATTTGAAGCACTATTATCCAACTAATACCCTTGTTACCGGTTATGATATTATCGGCTTCTGGGTAAGTCGTATGATTTTCTCCGGTCTTGCTTATACAGATAAAGCACCGTTTGATACTGTTCTTATTCACGGCCTTGTGCGTGATGCCCAGGGCAGAAAGATGTCTAAATCTCTCGGCAACGGTATTGACCCGCTTGAAATAATAGATGAATACGGTGCCGACGCTTTAAGATTTACTCTTGCAACAGGTAATTCGCCGGGTAATGATATGCGCTTTTCTGATGAAAAAGTTAAAGCATCGCGTAACTTTGCGAATAAGCTTTGGAATGCGGCTCGTTTTGTTTTGATGTATCTTACAGATGATTTCAAATATGACGGACTTCCAAGTGAACTTGCTGTTGAAGATGAATGGATTGTATCAAAGCTTAATACTCTTGCGAAAGATGTTACCGATAACCTTGAAAAATATGAACTCGGCATTGCAATTCAGAAGCTATATGACTTTATTTGGGATGTTTTCTGCGATTGGTATATTGAAATTGCAAAAATCAGACTTCAAGGTGATGATGAAAAAGCTAAAAATACCGCCAAGAGTGTTCTTGTATATGTTCTTACCGATATTCTTAAACTTCTGCATCCTTTTATGCCTTTTATTACAGAAGAAATTTATCAGGCAATTCCTCACGATTGTGAATCAATTATGATTTCAAAGTGGGTTGAATATGATGAAAATCTCTGTTTTGCAGAAAATGAAGCTAAAATGGAAGTTCTTATGTCTGCAATTCGTGCTATTCGTAACCGCAGGGCAGAAATGAATATTCCGCCAAGCAAAAAAGCAAAGGTTTATATCGAAACCGAAAATACAGAACTTTTTGAAGCCGGCGTTCAATTTATTATTCGCCTTGCTTCTGCAAATGAAGTTGAAGTAAAATCAGGCTTTGATAACCTTGGAAATACAGTGACTATCGTTACCGATAATGCCAAAATCTATATTCCTATGGGTGATCTTGTTGATTTTGAAGCTGAACGCAAGCGCCTTGAAAAAGAACTTGCTCAAGCACAGGATAAGCTTGATTTCATTAACGAAAAGCTTTCAAATCCGGGCTTCGTTAATAAAGCACCTGAAAAGGTGGTTAACCAAAATAAAGAAGATGCTTTGAAGCTTGAAGATAAGATTGCAAATATTAAAAATTCTATTGAATCATTAGGTAAATAAATGACTTACGATAATGCTTTAAATTTAATAATTCAAAAGCAAAGCCTCGGTATTAAACCGGGGCTTAGTCGTGTCTGTGAGCTTTTGAATAAAATGGGTAATCCCCAGGAAAAACTTAATATTATTCATATTGCAGGTACAAACGGTAAGGGTACTGTTGCGTGCGCAATTGCCGGCGCAATGCAAAAAGCAGGTTATCGCGTCGGGCTTTTTACTTCCCCTTGGATTGAAGATTACCGTGAGCAAATTAAAATAAACGGTGATATGATTTCTAAAACCGCTTTTTCAAATTTAATTCAAAAATATATTGAATGTGATGCTACCGAATTTGAACTTTTGACAGCAATTATGTATAAATATTTTGCAGATGAAAATGTTGACTTTGCTGTTGTTGAATGCGGTATGGGCGGCAAGGGTGACGCTACTAATGTTGAAAGTGAAAATATTTCGGTAATAACCTCTGTTGCTATTGACCACACTGCTTTTCTCGGCAACACTGTTGAAGAAATTGCAAAAGAAAAGTCAGGTATTATTAAGCAGGGATGCACTTGTGTACTTTATCCTAACCCTAAATGCGAAAAAATCATTGAAAATGTTTGCAATAAAAATAATTCTAAACTTATAAAAATTGATGATACGGGCAATTTTCTTAAAAACGATATTGCGTGTGCGCAGGCGGTTTTGGATGAACTTTCAATTAACATTAAAGCAAAAAATCCAAAACTTTCGGCAAGGCAAAGTTTAGTCGGCGGTATTCTTGTTGACGGCGGGCATAATGAAGACGCAGGAATGGCACTTAAAGATAAAATAAATAACGAAGTAGCTGTCATTGCTATGATGAAAGATAAAAATGTTGATGCATATCTTTCACTCGTTGCACCTAAATGCAAAACTATTTATGCAACGCAGGTTAATAATTCACGCTCAATGAAAGCTTACGACCTTGCAGAAATTGCGAAAAAATACTGTGATGATGTTTTGATTTTTGATGATGCAATAAAAGCTGTTGAATCGGCAAAGCAAAATAATCTGTCACTTGTTTGCGGTTCGTTTTATCTTTATCGTGAAATAAGAAAAGAATTAAATTAAATACAAATTTTGATAAATTATTCAATACCAATCTGTTAGTATTATCGCAGATTGGTATTTTTTTATTGGAGTGATAAAAGTGAATGTTACGATTGAAAGCAGCGGTACGGTTGTTATTGCTTATCTTATCGGCGAAATAGACCATCATACAGCGGGAAATGTCAGAGAAAAAATTGATAATACCCTTATGTTTAAAAAGCCAAATACATTGATATTGGATTTTAAAAATGTAAGTTTTATGGATTCCTCGGGAATAGGTCTTGTTATGGGAAGATACAGACTTTTAAAAAGCATTAACCCGTCATCACAAATTGAAATTAAAAATGTAACTTTGCAAACAAAAAAGATAATGGAACTTGCAGGTCTTTCATCTATTGCAAAAATTAAGGAGACAGAAAATGAATACAAAAAAGCAAACTAATGAATTTAAACTTACTATTGACAGTAAAAGCGTAAACGAAGCTTTTGCACGAGTTGCTGTGTCGGCATTTGTAACTCCGCTTGACCCTACGCTTGAAGAAATTGCCGATTTAAAAACCGCGGTCAGTGAAGCTGTAACAAATTGCATTGTTCACGCTTATAAAGATACATACGGAAAAATATTTATTACAGGCAAGCTTTATGATGATAATACGGTGAAAATAATTATCAGAGATAAGGGCTGTGGTATTGTTGATGTTTCTGAAGCTATGACACCGCTTTTTACAACCGGTGAGGGTGACAGAGCAGGCCTCGGCTTTACTGTTATGGAAAGCTTTTGCGATAAAATAACCGTTAAGTCTAAATTGACTTTCGGCACAACCGTAACTCTTACTAAAAAAATAGAGGGAAAGTCAAAATGGTAACTTCTCGTGATAAAATGATAGAAGATAATATAGGTCTTGTTCATTCTATTGCAAATCGTTTTAAAGGCAGAGGTGTAGAATATGATGATTTGTTTCAAAGCGGCTGCGTCGGTTTAATCAAAGCGGTTGATAATTTTGATGAATCACGAGGCTTCGCTTTTTCTACCTATGCCGTTCCCGTAATAATGGGCGAAATAAAACGCATTTTTCGTGACGGCGGTGCAGTTAAAGTAAGCCGAAGTTTGAAAGAAAAAGCTATTAAAGCTCAAGCTTTGCGTGAAAAATTTATTAACACCGAACTTCGCGAACCCACGGTATCTGAACTGTCAGATATGCTTGATTGCCCGCCTGAAGAAATACCTGAAATTTTGGGCGTTATTGCCCCTATGGTATCATTAAGCAGTGCAAGTGAAGACGGTGAGTATACCATTGATGTTCCGGTAGATGAAAGCGAAGAACTTTTTAACCGCCTTGTTGTTCATCGCCTTTTTAAATTTCTTGATGATACCGAAAAGGCAATAGTGGATATGCGCTATTATAAAGGCTTTACCCAGGCAAAAACTGCCAAAGTACTCGGTATATCGCAGGTTCAGGTGTCACGCAAGGAAAAATCACTTCTAAAAAAACTTCGCAAATATTTACAATAAAAAAAGCACTGTGTGTTGAAGAAAACACAGTGCCTTTTTTGTGAATTTTACCACCGTGAACGCCTTGTTGTGTAAATTACTCTACACCTTGGTAACATATTGAATTATAAATAAGTGTATGATAAAATCATTTTTATTGAGATTTTATAAAGAGGTGCAGTGAAATGAAAAAAATTGTTAGTTTAATATTATCTCTTGTCATGCTTATGAGCGTAACATCAGGGCTAAATCTTACTGCGTATGCAGAAACATATGGCGATTTTGAGTATTCTTATATTGAAAATGATTTTTTATCAATTACAGGTTATAAAGGCTCTGAAACAAATCTTGAAATTCCTTCTGTCATTAACGGTGATTCGGTTAAAGTGATTGACAGAGAAGCGTTTGAAGGTTGCCAAAGCATAAAAACCGTAACGATACCGGATAGTATAATTAGTATTGGTATGTATGCATTTTGTAATTGCACAAGTTTAACAAGTGTAACAATCGGAAATAGTGTCAGAAGTATAGCTGATTCTGCATTTCGTGATTGTACAAGCTTGAAAAACATAAATATACCTGATAGTGTAGAAAGTATTGATAATTTGGCATTTTCAGGCTGTACAAATTTAACAAGTATAACAATACCAAACAGCGTAACAAGTATTGGCAATGGTGTGTTTTTTGATTGTGAAAATTTAGTTTCAATTGAAGTTGCAAATGATAATATGAACTATACTTCAATTAGTGGTATTTTGTTTAGTAAAAATAAAACCGAGCTAATTCAATATCCGGCAGCTAAAACAGACAGTACATATATAATACCTGACGGTGTAACAAGAATTGATTATGCCTTTGGTTCTTGTAAAAATTTAACAAGTGTAACAATACCTGATAGCGTAACAAGTATTGGTGATAATGCATTTAATTGCTGCACAAGTTTAACAGATGTGATAATACCAAACAGTGTAACAAGCATTGGTTCTTATGCATTTACCGGTTGTGTAAGTTTAAAAAGTGTAACAATACATGACAGTGTAACAAGTATTAGTGATGGCGCATTTTTTGATTGTGAAGGTTTAAAAGATGTATATTACACGAGTACAGAAGATGAGTGGAATAAAATAACAATCGGTAATGACAATGAAAATTTAACAAATGCAACTATTCATTACAATTTTGAGCCTAAACCGTCAAACAAACAGACGGGCAGTTGTGGTGATAATGTAACATACTCATTAGACACCGAAACAGGTGTACTTACAATCAGCGGTACAGGTAAAATGAAGGATTATTCAGGTGAGGACAGTCCGTTTTATCAGAATTCTAATATAAAATCGGTAATTATAGAAAACGGAGTAACGAGTATTGGTAATCTTGCATTTTCTTCCTGTAATAGTTTAATTGAAGTTTCACTTCCGTCAAGTATAATTTCTTTGGGAGTTTCTGCGTTTTCAGGTTGTGAAAATTTAATGTCAATTTCAATTCCTGCTAATGTAGCTGATATTCAGTCGATTGCTTTTGCCGGTTGTAAAAAGTTAACTTCAATTGAAGTTGATTCAAATAATGAAAATTACTCCTCAATTAACGGTGTGTTATTTGATAAAAATATTACAGAGTTAGTATGTTATCCCGCCGGAAAAAATGATGCTTCTTACACAGTGCCAAACACTGTTAAAAGTTTTGCTTATGGTTCATTTTATGATTGTGAAAACTTAACAAATGTAATAATACCAAATGGTGTAACAAGTATTGGCGGTGCATCATTTTGGAATTGCAAAAATCTAAAATCAATAGTAATACCTAAAAGCGTGACAAAAATTGATTTATTTTCTTTTAACGGTTGCGAAAGCTTGAAAGATATATATTACACCGGTACACAGGATGAATGGAAAAATATAACAATTGGTGACGGAAATATAAATTTAACAAGCGCAACTATTCATTACAATTTTGAGCCTTGCACAGAAAATCAGCACAATTATTACGGTGAATGGAAAATAATTGAAGAACCGACTTGCACAAAGGTAGGTTTAAAACAAAGAACTTGCAGTTTTGACGGTTATGTTCAAAAAGAAGAAATTCCGGCAAAAGGACATACCGAAGTGGTAATTAACGGATATGCCGCAACTTGCGAAAAGTCAGGACTTACAGACGGTAAAAAATGTTTTGTTTGTGGTGAAGTTTTAGAAGCTCAAAAAGAAATTGCAAAGCTTGACCATTCATATACTAAAACTGTTGTAGAACCGACCTGTACCGAACAGGGATATACAATTTATAAATGTGAAACTTGCGGTGAAACAAAAAAAGCCGATTTTGTAAATGCAAAAGGTCACGATTTTTCAAACAACGCACAATTTTGTTTGAACGGTTGCGGTACTGCTAATCCTAACTATGTTGCACCTGATCCGTCAACTGCTCAAACAGGCAGTTGCGGTGATAATGTAATATACTCATTAAACACTGAAACAGGTGTACTTACAATCAGCGGTACGGGTGATATGGCTGATTATTCATTGGATAATGATAGTCCATTTCGTCAGAATTCTAATATAATAAAATCGGTGACTATTGAAAATGGTGTAACAAGCATTGGAAATTACTCATTTTCGGGTTGCACAAATTTAATAAATGTAACATTACCTGATAGTGTAACAAGTATTGGTAGCTATGCATTTGAAGATTGTACAAGTTTAACGAATGTAACAATACCTGATAGTGTAACAAGTATTAGTGGTTCTGCATTTTCTGATTGTACAAGTTTAACAAGTGTAACAATTGGAAATAGTGTAACAAGTATTGGAAGTTCTGCATTTTATAATACAGCATATTATAATGATGAATCAAATTGGGATAATGGTGTATTATATTTATCAAATTGTTTAATCGATACAAATAATGATTTTAATTCAACAACTGATTACACAATTAAAGATGGTACGAGAATTATAGCTAATCATGTGTTTTCTAATTATACAAAATTAAAAAGTATAATGATACCGGATAGTGTAACAACTATCGGCGATTATGCATTTTATGAATGCACAAATTTAACAAATGCAACAATCGGAAACGGTGTAACAAGTATTGGTGAGCGTGCATTTAACGAATGCAAAAATTTAGCAAGCATAACAATACCTGATAGCGTAATAAGTATTGGTGATTGGGCATTTAGTGAATGCACAAATTTAACAAATGCAACAATCGGAAACGGTGTAACAAGTATTGGCTATGGTACATTTGAAGAATGCACAAGTCTAACAGATGTGACAATACCTGATAGCGTAATAAGTATTGGTGAGCGTGCATTTTATAATTGCAAAAGTTTAAAAAGTGTAACAATTGGAAACAATGTGACAAATATTGGTTCCAGCGCATTTTATGGGTGCAATAATTTAACTAATATAACAATACCTGATAGTGTAACTAACATTGGTGATGAGGCGTTTTCTTGGTGTACAAGTTTAGCAAGTGTAACAATTGGAAATAGCGTAACAAGTATTGGTAATGGCACATTTAAAGATTGCGAAAAATTAGAAAGTGTAATAATACCTGATAGTGTAACTAACATTGGTGATGAGGCATTTTATGAATGCACGAAGTTAACAAATGCAATAATCGGAAACAGTGTAACGAGTATTGGCAGTGCTGCGTTTTATGAATGTATAAGGTTAACAGGCGTAATAATACCTAATAATGTAACAAATATCGGTGAAAATGCGTTTTGTAGTTGTTCAGGCTTAACCGGCATAATAATACCTGATAGTGTGACAAACATTGGTGACAGTGCTTTTTCTGATTGTTCAGGTCTAACGAGTATAACAATTGGAAATAGTGTAACAAGTATTGGAAAGAATGTATTTAAGTGGTGTGCAAAATTAGAGAGTGTAACAATACCTAATAGTGTGACAAGTATTGGTGAGGAAGCATTTTCTGTTTGCAGTAGCTTAACAAGTGTAACAATACCTAATACTGTAACAAGTATCGGCGATTCTGCTTTTGATAATTGCAGCAAATTAAATGAAGTTAATTATAGCGGTACAGTTGCTCAATGGAAATCTATTACCATCGGTTCTAATAATTCATATTTGACGAATGCTAATATTAAGTGTTCTAACGGTGATATAGTAAATGCAGTTATAATTGATAAAATTAAATATGAATTAAATGATGATAATACTGCTCAAGTAACAGGCTATATAGGTACACCTTATAGTTTGACAATACCTGAAAGTGTTTCTTATGAGGGTGATACATTTAAAGTTACAAGTATCGGTGAAAACGCTTTTGCTCATTGCACAAGTTTAACAAACATAACAATACCAAACAGCGTAACAAGAATTGAAAATTATGCATTTTACGGTTGTAAAAATTTAAGCGATATATATTATATTGGTACGCAAGAAGAGTGGAATAAAATATATATAGGTTCTACCGGAAATGGAAGTTTACCATCAGCAACAATACATTTCAGTTCAATTCCGACACCGGAACCTACACCAACCCCAACTCCAACACCAACTCCAACACCAACCCCTGAACCTACTCCTACACCTAACCCGGCACCGCAGCCGTCAACTCAACCTACACAGGAAACACAACAACAAGTTGCACAGCAGACTGCTCAACAGCAGTCAGTTAAAAATGATACAGCTGCCAAGCAAGTTAATGTTACAAAGCCAAAATCGGTTAGTCCTAAAAAGGTTAAGTCGGCAAAGAAAGCTGTATCTGTTGAATGGAAGAAAGTCGGTGGCGTAAAAGGTTATCAAATTCAAGTTGCAACAGACAAGAAATTCAAGAAGAACAAGAAAACCGTAACAATCAAGAAGCAGAAAACTACAAAGACTACCGTTAAAAAGCTTAAGGCAAAGAAAAAATATTATGTAAGAGTTCGTACATATAAAATAGTGAACGGTAAGAAAGTTTATTCTGCTTGGTCAAAGGTTAAGAGTGTAAAAACTAAATAATACTGCTAAATTAAAAGGAGAAAAACAATGAAAAAAGTTATTAGTATATTTCTATCCCTTGTTATGCTTTTGAGCATTGTATCGGTAGTCGATTTTTCGGCGTATGCAGATGTGCAAACAGGCAAATGCGGTGATGAGGTAACATATTCGCTTGATACTTCAACAGGTGTGCTTACAATCAGCGGTACAGGTAAAATGACTGACTACGCAATGGGAAATCCATTCTCTAAACTTAATGTTAAAACCGTTATTATTGAAAATGGTGTGACAAGCATTGGTAACCAAGCATTTGATTATTGTACTGTTTTGACTAATATTACAATACCTGATACCATAACAAGTATTGGCGACCTTTCTTTTGGTAATTGCACAAGTTTAACAAGCATAACAATCCCTGGTAGTGTTATAAGTATTGATGACAATGCATTTGAAGGTTGCACAAGTTTAACAAACATAACAATACCAAATAGTGTGACAAGAATTGGAAATGACTCATTTGCAAATTGTGAAAATTTAACAAATGTAACGATAGGAAATGGCGCTACAAGCCTGGGTATTAGAGCATTTAAAAATTGTGCAAAATTAAAAAGTGTAGTAATACCTGATAAGATAACAAAAATAGGATATGCCTCATTCTCGGATTGCAAAAGTTTAACAAGTGTAACAATATCCGATAGTGTGACAAGTATTGATAATGAAGCATTTAACAATTGCGCAAGCTTGGAAAATGTAACAATCGGAAAAAATATTGCTAATATCGGCGAGGATGTATTTAGGAATTGTGAAAAAATAAAAAGAATCGATTATAGAGGAACAATTGCGCAATGGGAAGCAATCAATATTGACACGGGCAATTACTTTTTGATAAGTGCAATTATTAAATGTTCTGACGGTATTAAAGGAAACGGAAAAGCAATTACGATTGATAGCTTGACATATGAATTGGGTAATTATACTGCTTCTTTATTAAAATATGATGATTCATTACAGAATCTAACGATTCCTAAAAGCATTGAATATGAGGGATGCGAATTTGCAGTAACAAATATTGATAATCGTGCATTTGCCGGTTGTGAAAATTTAACGGATATAACAATACCTGATAGTGTGACAAGTATTGGGGAAAGTGCATTTGAAGATTGCACAAGTTTAACAAACATAACAATACCAAACAGTTTGGAAATCATCGGGGATTATTTATTCTCCGGTTGCACTTGTTTAACATCAGTAGTTATACCTGACAGTGTGACAAATATAGGCGGGCATGCATTTTCTGGATGCACAAATTTAGTAAATGTAATGATTGGAAACAATGTAACAAGTATTGGCGAACATGCTTTTTATAATTGCAGGAGTTTAACAAATTTAACAATTGGAAACAAAGTAACAATAATTGAAAATTATGCATTTTATGGTTGTATAAGTTTAAAGGATATAACAATACCCGATAGTGTGACAAGTATTGGGGAAAGCGCATTTGATAGTTGTACAAGTTTGGTTAGTGTTACATTACCAAAAAGCATAATAACTATTGGAACTTATGCTTTTTCCGGCTGCACAAGTTTAACAAGCATAACAATACCTGATAGTGTGACAAGTATTGGGGAAAGTGCATTTGATGGCTGTACAAGTTTAGTTAGTGTTACATTATCAAAAAGCATAACGACTATTGAATATTCTACATTTTTCGGCTGTTCAAGTTTAACAAGTATCGAAATCCCGAAAAGTGTAACAACAATAGTTAACTTCGCATTTTGCAATTGCACAAATTTGACAGATGTTTATTATGACGGCACTCAAAGTGAATGGAATAAAATAAATATAGGTCATAGCAACGAATTTTTGACAAATGCTTCATTGCATTGTAGTTCAACACCGACACCTGAACCAACCCCAACTCCAACACCCGAACCTACTCCTACACCTAACCCGGCACCACAGCCGTCAACTCAACCTACGCAGGAAACACAACAACAAGCCGCACAGCAGACTGCTCAACAGCAGTCAGTTAAAAATGATACAGCTGCCGAGCAAATTAGTGTTGCAAAGCCAAAATCGGTTACTCCTAAAACGGTTAAGTCGGCAAAGAAAGCAGTATCTGTTGAATGGAAAAAAGTCGGCGGCGTAAAAGGTTATCAAATCCAAGTAGCTACTGACAAGAAATTTAAGAAGAACAAGAAAACCGTAACAATTAAAAAGCAGAAAACGACAAAGACTACTGTTAAAAAGCTTAAAGCAAAGAAAAAGTATTATGTAAGAGTTCGTACATATAAAATAGTGAACGGTAAGAAAGTATATTCTGCTTGGTCAAAGGTTAAGAGTGTTAAAACTAAATAAAACAAATAACCCCGACACTTAATTGTGTCGGGGGTTATTACTATACTAAATATATTATAATTGCGCCAAGTCATATGGTGTTTTCTGATATACAAAGTAATTAAGCCAATTGCTAAATATAATATTTGCTGTACTTTTCCAGCTCATAATCGGCACCGCTCTGTCATCGTCGTTAGGAAAGTAGTTAAAAGGCACATCAATATCAAGTCCCTTTTCTTTATCTCTAAAGTACTCTTTTGCGAGTGTATCTCTATCATATTCGCTGTGGCCTGTTACAAAAAATTGCCTGCAATCCATATCCGATATAATATGAACGCCTGAAATTTCGCTGTAAGATATAACTTGAAGTTGCTTTACAAGTGCAATATCCTGAAGCCTTGTTTCAGTATGCCGTGAATGTGGAACATAGTAAACATCATCAAGCCCTCTCATAAGCGGATGTGTTACATCAAGTGATTTGTGCGGAAATACCCCAAACATTTTTTTCTTAAGTGGATATTTATTTACACCATAGTGATAGTAAAGCCCTGCCTGCGCACCCCAGCATATATGAAATGTTGAATATACATTCTTTTTGCTCCATTCCATTATTGTGCAAAGTTCATCCCAATAGTCAACTTCTTCAAATTCCATTTGCTCAACGGGAGCACCGGTAATTATCATTCCGTCATATCTGTTGTTTTTGATTTCATCAAATGTATTATAAAATTTAGCCATATGAATTCTTGAAACATTTTTTGATTTATGGCTTTTTACCTGAAGAAAGTCAATATCAACCTGAAGCGGCGAATTACTGAGTAACCGCAGAAGTTGAGTTTCTGTTTCAAGCTTGGTAGGCATCAAGTTTAAAATGATTATTTTCAAAGGTCTGATGTCCTGCATATTAGCCCTTGACTTACTCATTACAAATATATTCTCTATTTCTAAATTTTGTTTAGCCGGCAATTTGTCGTCAATACGAATTGGCATTTAATCAGCCCCTTTCTTTAAGTGTTAAACAATTATATCAAAATAGTCACCAAATTTCAATATCTATATAATGTATAATATAATCTATTCTCTATATATCAGATAAAATAATATATATTGTGTCGCGGAAAAATACCATATATACCTTTAATAGTTACAATTTGAAACCTTTTCTGTTATATAGTATCAATTTGTAGTAAATTGTGCACATAAATGTTGAATTTTGTTATTAAATTATGTCAATATCATAAAATAGATGAAAAAATTCAAAAAACCAGTTGACAAAGGGAGAAATAGGTGGTAATATGTGAAAGTCGCAAGAAAAGAGCGGCGAGCAAAAGTACAAGATTTCAGAAGTTTGAGAGACAGCTTAAAAAAGTTTTTCAAAAAAACTTAAAAAAGGTGTTGACAAACGAAAGAAGTTGTAGTATAATTGCAAAGCACTTGAGAGAGACGAGCGGGAGCGAGTCACTTGAGAGTGAAGAAATAGGACCTTGAAAATTAAACAACGACGAGATAAAAAGGAACCCGATAAGATTCAAAAGAGTTTTATCTGTACTCGTATCATAAAGATACAAACAGTGATTGCGAACTAGTGTTCGAGAGAGCAAAAGTTCTTGAAATGATTAGTTCGTTTCCGCGAGGGAACGATTTAATACAATTGTTTTAAGAGTTTGATCCTGGCTCAGGACGAACGCTGGCGGCGTGCCTAACACATGCAAG
>OKXB01000909.1_pt1 | contig 33062 bp, 28 predicted proteins | sample 1601731 | NCBI WGS metagenome assembly OKXB01 (sample SAMN04414077, study PRJEB24778) | human gut metagenome | material: faecal | host: Homo sapiens
AGCTTAACAACCTGCTGGCCGCGCACTTCGGCAAAGTCAACATCGCCGCAGCCTGCCGTTTCCGTGCCGAACTGTATTTTTGGCAGCGGCGTTAAACGCTCCTGCTTTTTCAAATGGCTTACAAGCTCGCTTAAACTGGCAGGCGTATATACATCTATGCCGTCCACCAGTTCGCCTTCCGCCGCGTTGCCCTGCGGTATGTAAATTTCGCGCCAGCCGTGTTCACGGGCGTATAAAATCATCGGCAAAACGCCTGCAACCTGGCGTATGCTGCCGTCAAGAGCAAGTTCGCCCACAAAAATTTTTCCTTCTGCTTCTTCCTGCAATAAACTTCCGGCTGCCGTTAATATGCCAACGGCAATCGGCAAATCAAGGCTGCTGCCGTCTTTGCGCAAATCGGCCGGGGCAAGGTTTACGGTAATGCGCGTCATGGGAAACATCAGCCCGGAATTTTTCAGCGCCGCCCTTACGCGCTCGCGCGATTCCTTTACCGCCGTATCAGGCAGGCCTACAATGTCAAATCCCGGCAGCCCGTTGGATATATCAACTTCAACAATTATTTCTTCACCATTAATACCACAAACAGTTTCCCCGAAGGTTTTTGCGTACATTATATCTCCCCTAAAAACAATTTTGCAGATGGCGCAATTTTGCCTTGCCGTCATCTGCCACAATTTCTATTACATCAAAAGCTATTTTATTGTATCCTCCGCCGCACTGCTGCAAATAGTGCAGCGCCGTGGTGCGGATTTTCTGCTGCTTGGCATAAGTTACCGCCATGCCCGGCGTGCCAAACTTTAAACTGCGGCGCGTTTTAACCTCAACAAACACCGCTCCTCCGTCTTTAGCCGCAATTATATCAATCTCTCCGCGGCGGCAGCGGTAATTACGCTCTATAATGCTGTAACCGTGCCGCAGCAAATAAGCGCAGGCAGCATCTTCGCCGCGCCTGCCAAAATCACCGCGCCTGTCAGCCATCAGCTTCCTCCGGCAGGCGGATTATTTTATTAGGCACCGGTTCAGCCGGAGGCAGATGCATGCTTTTTACCGGTTCATAGCTGCGGCGGTGCCAGCTTGTTGCGCCGTATTCCAGCACTGCCTGCATATGCTCCGCGCTGCCGTAGCCTTTGTTATGCGCCCATCCGTACTGCGGATACTCTGCCGCAAGCTGTTCCATCATTCTGTCACGGGTAACTTTTGCTATTACAGAAGCCGCCGCTATCGAAGCGCTGAGAGCATCGCCGTGAATAAGTGAATAGGTTTTAATATTCCCTGCCTGCACGGGCATGGCATCTATAAGCGCCGCCTGCGGGCGGATTTTTAAACTTTCAAGCACTTGCGCCATGCCTTCCTGCGTGGAACGGTAAATATTAAGCCTGTCGATATTGTAAACGCTTACTATATTAACCGAAACCGCCAGCGCTTTTTCCAAAATTTCCCCGTAAAGCTGCTCACGTTTGGCTGCTGTAAGTTTTTTGGAATCGTTCAGCCCTTTAATAAAAACATTCTGCGGCAAAATAACCGCGCCTATAACCATAGGCCCGGCCAATGGCCCGCGCCCGGCTTCATCAACGCCTGCCACAAAGTGTGCCCCGTCATTATAGCAGTTATTTTCGTACATCAGCATTTTGGCAAAACGTTCGCGCTCCGCCTGTTCTGCCTGCTGCTTTTTATAATAAGCCGCTATGAGTTTCTGCACGCCGCTGCGCCCGTCTTTGGCAAGTTCTGCCAAAAGTTCTTCATTCGGGTTATTGGCAAGCACTTCTTTTATTTCTGCAATTTTCATGTTTACAGCCCCTTAAACAAAAAGCCGCTTACAGCGGCTTTAATTTCAGTTATTATTTATCTGGTTCATCCAGTGTTACACGGCCGGTTTTGCCGCTGCGGAAATCACGCAGAACAAGCTGCACCACTTTATCAAGGTCAAGCAGCCCGCCGCTTTTCAGGCAGCCGCGGCTTACGGCAATTTTTTCAAAAACGTCCTGTACCGGTGCGCCCGCTTCAAAATCAACGGCATATTTGTCTTTTAACAATTGCGGGTAAGCGGCAATTAATTTTTCCGTTAAAAGACATGCCGCCTGCTCCCGGTCATACACATCCTCTTTAATGGCGCCGGTAAGGGCAAGGTTAAGCCCAATCTGCGGGTCATCAAACTTTGGCCACAACACGCCCGGCGTGTCTAAAAGCTCCAGCCCTTTAGCAATTGTAACCCACTGCTGCCCGCGCGTAACGCCCGGTTTATCGGCCGCCAGCACTTTATTTTTGCCAACAAGCCTGTTAATAAGCGTCGATTTGCCTACATTAGGTATGCCGACAATCATAACGCGTATGGAACGGTTTTTTACGCCGCGCTTCAGCCATTTGTCTATTACAGGCTGCGCCGCTTTCTGCACGGCGGCTACAAGCTGCTTTACGCCTTTGCCTGTATTGCAGTCGATAACGCATACCGGCAGCCCGTTGTTCTTAAAAATTTCTTTCCACGCTTCGGTTTTGGCTGGGTCTGCCATATCTACCTTATTTAAAGCTATAATTTTAGGCTTCTGCCCCAAAAGCTGGTTCAGCATGGGGTTGGTGCTGCTGCGCGGCACGCGTGCGTCAAGCATTTCCACAACCACGTCCACCAGTTTAAGCTGCTGCTCCATCATGCGTTTGGCTTTGGTCATATGGCCGGGAAACCACTGTATTTTAAAGTCCATTTATAACACTCTCCCTGTCAGGGCAGCATGCGCCATCTGTCAACCGGCCAGAATGCCAGGCTGGCTTTGCCTTTAACCAAATCCAGCGGCACAAAGCCTACATCGGCAAAACGGCTGTCCTCAGAGTTGTTCCTGTTATCGCCCAGTACAAAAATATGCCCTTCCGGCACAACAGATTTTCTGTAATCCGAAAGATTCGGCCCTTTAGGGTCTTCTTTCCATGTATAAGGCTCGTCAATTTCCGTGCCGTTTACAAGCACTTTGCCGCTGCGCATTTCAACGGTATCGCCTGCCGTGGCAATAACGCGCTTAATAAAATCGCGGCTTTCGTCTTTAGGGTAACGGAAAACAATAATTTCACCCTTCTGAGGGTCACTTACAAAATAGGTAAACTTGTTTACCAAAAGCCTTTCATGGTTTACCAGCGTTGGGTACATGGAAGAACCTTCTACCATATAAGGCTCTACAATAAAGGTTCTGATGCAGAAGGCCAGCGCCACCGCAACAATAATGGAAACCAGCCAGTCGCTGACTGTATCCTGCCATGATGTTTTTTGTTTGCTCATTTTATTTTCCGCTCCTTTTTCTGCCGTAACCATACGGCCTGCCAACGTTAATATTCCAACACAATGTGCGTGTTTCTACAACTTATACAGTATGCTTTCTTATACTAACAAACATTAGCCTATTTGTCCATACTGTTCACGCTTTTGACACATAAAAAAATATTATACTATTAACGATTTTACTTGCATTATAGCTCGCGTTTGTTGTAAAATTCTTTTGTTGTGCTGTACATTTTTTGTAGTAAATTTTACATTCAGCCCTGCTTGCGGCAGGATTTTTAAATTGAATAGCCAATATAATAATATTGTACACTATTTCTTGTATGTAAATTTAACATTTTAAAGGTTAAAGGAGCATGAAGCATATGACACAAATTAGTATCGCCGTTATCGGCAGCTGCAATATCGACGTTGTTGTCGAAGCGCCGAAACGTCCGCTGGCTGGCGAAACCATTTTGGGCAGCCGCCTTATTATTGCCCAGGGCGGCAAGGGGGCAAACCAGGCAGTTGCCGCAGCAAGGCTCGGCGCCAAAGTTTATATGGTTGGCTGCGTCGGCGACGATGATTACGGCCGTTCCGTAATTAAAAATTTTGAAGCGAACAGCGTTGATACCGGAAACGTAAAGGTTGTGCCCGGAGTAACTACCGGCACCGCACACATTACGCTTGCCGAAGGCGATAACAGCATTATTGTTATTAAAGGCGCCAACGACCTTGTAACGCCTGAACTTATAGATGAAGCCTGGCCGCAGATTGCCGGCTGCGATATGGTAATGCTGCAGCACGAAATTCCTGCCGCAGCCATTGCCTACACCTTAAAAAAATGTGCCAATGCAGGAGTAAAAGCACTGCTGAACCCGGCGCCTGTTCTTGACGGCGCGCAGGACTGGGCCAAAGATGCAGCTTTTGTAACTCCTAACGAGCATGAAGCTCAGGCTCTTTTTCCCGGCAAAACCACTGATGAAATACTTTTGGAAAACGAAGGCCGCCTTTTAATGACGCTTGGCAGCAAGGGCGTTGCCTACGCTGAAAACGGCACAATTAATACCGTGCCCGCCTTTAAAGTGCAGGCAGTTGATACTACCGGCGCAGGCGACACTTTCAACAGTGCTTTCGCCGTTGCACGCGCTTGCGGCAAAACCATGGCCGAAAGCATTACTTTTGCCAATGCGGCAGCCGCCTTATCCGTGCAGAAAATCGGCGCACAGGGCGGAATGCCTTATTTAGATGAAGTGGAAGGGATGTTGTCCGAATGCAGAAAATAGGAATTTTAAACAGCGAAATTGCCAAAGTACTGGCAGATATGGGGCACACCGATACTATCGTTATCGGCGACTGCGGGCTGCCTGTACCGGACGGCGTAAAAAAGATTGACCTTGCCTTGAAGCTCGGAACGCCGCGTTTTTTGGAAGTTGTTGAAGAACTTGCCAAATATATGGAAATTGAAAAAATCCATGTTGCTGCCGAAATGCAGAGCAAAAACGAAGAATGCTGGCAGCAGATGCACAAACTGTTTGACGGCAAAGAATGGATTGTTACCGACCACGAACATTTTAAGCAGGCCACCAAAACCGCTAAAGCTGTTATACGTACCGGTGAAACAACACCGTTTGCCAATGTAATTTTACATTCCGGCGTTATATTCTGATTTAAAGGAGTACTGTCAGCTATGGAAATTACCATGCAAGGTATTTCAAAGGCCTTCGGTTCCAACGAAGTTCTGCGCGGGGTTGATTTCACACTGCATTCCGGGGAAATCCACGCGCTGATGGGCGAAAACGGGGCCGGCAAGTCAACGCTGATGAATATCCTCACCGGCATACACAAAGCCGATGCGGGCAAAATTTTCGTTGACGGCCAGGAAGTACATTTTAAAAACGCACGTGATGCCGAAAACCACGGCATTGCCTTCATTCACCAGGAGCTTAACATCTGGCCCAACCTTTCAATACTTGAAAACCTGTTTTTAATGAAGCAGATTACCAACTCCTTCGGCATACTCGACACTAAAAAAATGCGTAAACTGGCCGAAGAAAAATGCGCGCAGATTGGCATTGAGCTGCCGCTTGACGCCGAAGCCGGCGAATGCAGCGTAGGCCAGCAGCAGATGACGGAAATCATCCGCAATTTAATGCTGGACGCCAAAGTTGTAATTATGGACGAACCTACCGCGGCGCTTACCGAACGTGAAACCGCCAAACTGTTTGAAGTTATGCACGCATTAAAGGACAAAGGCGTAGCCATTGTTTATATTTCTCACCGCATGGAAGAAGTATTTACCCACTGCGACACCATTACCGTTATGCGCGACGGCCACTCAATAAGCTGCCGCCCGACACGCAGCACCACCATGGAAGCCGTAGTACAGGATATGGTTGGCCGTGCAATTACGGAATATTATCCCGGACGCACCACCGAACCCGGCGAAGTGGTTCTGGAAGTTAAAAACCTGTGCCAGCCGGGCGTGTTCGACCACGTTTCCTTTAATTTGCGCAAAGGCGAAATTTTGGGCGTTGCCGGCCTGATGGGCGCCGGACGCACGGAAATTATGCGCGCGCTGTTTGGCATTGATGACTGCCGCCAGGGCGAAGTTTACCTGCACGGACAGAAAATAAACATAAAAAAACCGGAAGACGCCATTAAGGCAGGTATTGGTTTTATTACCGAAAACCGCAAAACCGAAGGCCTGATTCTGGACTTTTCCATTTTAAAAAATATTGCCCTGCCAAGCGTTGATACCTTCGCTTCAAAAAGCGTCATCAACGATAAAAAGGAATTTAATTTCTCCAACGAATTATCGCACAAGCTCGGCGTTAAAGCCAATTCCATCCAGCTTCCGGCCGGTGCGCTTTCCGGCGGCAACCAGCAGAAGGTTGTTATAGCAAAATGGATTGGCATGCACCCGTCCATTATCATTATGGACGAACCTACGCGCGGCATTGACGTAGGCGCCAAGCGCGATATTTACGATTTGATGAACGAACTTACCGCACAGGGTGTTGCCATTATCATGGTTTCTTCCGACCTGCCGGAAGTTATCGGCATGAGCGACCGCATCCTTGTTGTGCACGAAGGCAAAATTGCCGGGGAAATACCGCATGACCAAGCAACCCAGGAAAATATCATCACCCTTGCAACAGGAGGAATATAACAGATGAACGTTTCTGCCTTAGTTAGAAAAATGGGCCCGTTAATCGGGTTAATTGTACTTTTTGTTGTTATATCTGCTTTAAACAGCAGCTTTATCGACCCGTCCAACTTAAAAAACCTGCTGCGCCAGGTTTCCATTAACGCACTGATTTCCTTCGGCATGACCTTTGTCATCCTTACAGGCGGCATCGACCTTTCCGTCGGCAGTACGCTGGCTCTTTCCAGTGCAATTATGGCAAGTTTAATTAAAGGCGGCATGGACCCGATTATGGGCATTGTAGTTGCTGCCATTATCGGCCTTATCCTCGGCACTATTAACGGCGTTGTAATTTCTTACGGCAAGGTTGCTCCCTTTATTGCCACTCTGGCAACCATGACTATTTTCCGCGGCCTGACTTTGGTTTACACCGACGGCAACCCTATCAGCAGCTTAACCGATAACCAGCTGTTCCATATGTTCGGCCAGGGCTATTTTGCAGGCATTCCTGTACCGGCAGTAGTTATGCTTTTGATGTTCGCCCTCTGCTGGTTTATTCTTAACAAAACACCGCTGGGGCGCAAAACCTACGCTGTCGGCGGCAATGAAAAAGTTTCCTTTATTGCCGGCATTAAAATTGAACGCATTAAAATTTTTGCTTATGCAATTACCGGCCTGTTCTGCGCACTGGCAGGCGCTATTTTAACCTCGCGCCTTAACTCCGCACAGCCTACCGCAGGCACCGGTTATGAACTTGACGCCATTGCGGCAGTAGTTCTCGGCGGCACAAGCCTTTCCGGCGGCAAAGGACGTATCGTGGGCACGCTTATCGGCGTACTTATTATCGGTACCCTTAACAACGGCCTTAATATTCTTAACGTATCCAGCTTTTACCAGCAAGTTGTCAAAGGTATAGTTATCTTACTTGCAGTTCTTATGGACCGCAAAAAATCCTAGGAGGTTATGTTTTAAATGAAAAAAACTTTATTAGCTGTTATGGCAGTACTTATGATGTCGGTAATGCTTATTGCTGGCTGCAGCTCCGGAGAAGAAGCTGCCCCGGCTGCCGATAAAAAAAGCGGCACTACCACTATCGGTTTTTCCATCTCTACTTTGAACAACCCGTTCTTTGTTTCCGTTAAAGACGGCGTTGAAGCAAAAGCCAAAGAGCTTGGCGTTAACGTAAAAATTGTTGATGCCCAGAACGACCCGGCAAAACAGGCTAACGACGTTGCAGACCTGCTCCAGCAAGGCGTAAGCGTACTTTTGGTAAACCCGGTTGACTCTGCTGCCATTTCCACTTCTGTTGAAGCTGCCAATAAAGCAAAGATTCCTGTAATTGCTCTGGACCGCAGCGCCGACAAAGGCACCATTGCTTCCCTTGTTGCTTCCGATAACGTAAAAGGCGGCGAAATGGCTGCTGAATACATTATTAAAAAACTTGGCGAAGGCGTAAAAGTTGCTGAACTCGAAGGTATCCCCGGTGCTTCCGCAACCCGTGAACGCGGCGAAGGCTTCCATAAAGTTGCCGACCAGAAATTAAGTGTTGTAGCTAAACAGTCTGCTGATTTTGACCGTACCAAAGGCCTGACCGTTTCCGAAAACATGCTGCAGGCTAACCCCGACATTCAGGCAATTTTTGCCCAGAATGACGAAATGGCTCTCGGTGCTATCGAAGCCTCCAAGAGCGCAGGCAAACAAATCTTTATCGTTGGTTTTGACGGTACTGACGACGGCCTGAAAGCTGTTGAAGCTGGCACTATGGCCGCTACCATTGCCCAGCAGCCGGAACTGATGGGCCAGCAGGGCCTTGAAGCTGCCGTTAAACTGGCTAAAGGCGAAAAAATTGATGCCAAAATTTCCGTTCCTCTTAAACTTGTAGAGAAAAAATAATTTAACTTTCCTTTGACAAATTGCGTACAAAAAATCCCGCTCAGTGAGCGGGATTTTTTATTTTATTTACTTTCAAAACATAATGTCGCCCGGTTCGTAATCAACCGTGGTTTTTACAAAAGCAATTTCGTTGCAGTACGGATACTGCGGGCAATAAACACATTCTTTCCATACCTTCTGCGGCAATTTTTCTTTAGCGGTTTCAATGTAATCGCACTTGGCAAAAAAGCCTGGCTGGTAAGTAAGCGTAAAAAACATTTTTACTCCGCGCTCTATCCCCTCTTTTTCCAGCAAATGCACAATGTTGCGCCCTATGCCGCTTGTTTTGCGTTCCGGGTCAACGGCAAGCGAGCGTATTTCCGCAAGCCTGTCCCACACAAAATGCAGCGCGCCGCAGCCAATCAGGCGGTTATTTTCAATCGCAACAATATAATCGCGCAGGTTTTCGTAAATTGCGTTGCGTGCGCGCGGCAGCATCAACCCTTCGTGCGCATAATCATTCAGAAGTTTATGAATATTTTCTACATCATCAAACGTAGCTCGACGATACGTAATCATGCACCATGCCCCCTCAAATAACTGTTAAGCCATATCCTAACACTCATTTAATAAAAATGCAATATCTGAGCGCGCATTTTACAAAAAATTTTCCGTCCCCTAAAGAGGCCAATTGTTTTAAGAAATGATGATTGGGTTCGTTAATTTTAACGGCGTCCGTCCCTGTATCAGGGTAAAAAACTTATTTTTACGCCGCCCATGCCCAGCGCTGTTTTAACGCCTATACCGGCATATTCGGCGTATGCGGCTAAAAGTGCCGCAATCCTGTTCTGGCTTTGCGTACCGCGGAAAAGCAGCCTGTAACAGCCTTTAAACGCGTCTATCGGCGCACCGCCGACAGAATACTGCTGCAAAGATAAATTATAGCCGGTAACCTTCACTGCCTGCGCCAAATGTTCTTCAAGATTATTTTCTTCAAGCACAAGCCCGCCACAAAAAGCGTTCCAGCGTTTTAAAAGGCTGCGGAAAATATAAGCATTATCCGGGTAAATTTTATAACTGCCAAACGCTTTAAACGATGCGGAAGTTATAAAATTAAATTCTGCCTGGCGCGGAGGCTGCGGCATGGTAAAAAACTGCTCCGCCATGTCTTTATAGCTTGTTTGCTTTACCGGCTGCGGTTTACTTAATTGTACCACATATTCTTTTTGCTTTAAATATAAATTTTGCGGCAGCCTGCCTAACGCATATAAAATTTCTTCCGCAGCTTCTTTGTTAAGCGCCGCAAGCTGCCATACCGCGCTGCCGCGTGCCTTATCGTAATACACAAACTGGCTGAACGGGCGCAGCGCAGAACGGTGCATGGCTTCCGCAAAATCCGTATGGGCGTACTGCATCAGCGCGCCGTGAAGCACGCTGCCAAACGATTGATGCAGGCGCTGCCCTTCCGGCAGCTGCAATAAAACTTCCCAAATTTGCAGCATAATTATTCCTCCGTAACTGCGCAGACGCCCATTAAAGTCATGCCCTTGTGCGTTTTGGCTGTTTGCAGGCCGCGCGGCGCAGCAAACTTATCAAGCCGCAGGTGCGCGTGCTTATAAAAATTATTATGCAAAATTACCGCTGCCGCATCTGTAAACGATTTTTGGTCCGGCGCAAGTGCCAGCAGCAGGCTTTTGCTTAAAAAGCCGCTGCCGCTGCCCAAAAATAAATTGGCGTTTTCTGCCAGGGCAAATTCCTGTTTTAGTGCCTGCCCAAAAATAATTTTTTCACGCTGCAGCACAAAATCGGTAAAATCACGCTGGCGTTTAACAAGTTCTGCCGCCGAGGTAATACCGATACCGCCAAACACCGCTTTATCAAGCGTTATGCTGAAATGCTGATGCGCTCCCGGCGGCAGGCATTCACGGAATAAGGTAAGGTTTTTGGTTTTTACCTGCCCTGTTTTAACAATATACACAGCCTCGCGCTTCTGCACAATTACAGGTATTGTTTTGCCGCTGCTGTATGAATCGCTTACCGACAAGCCTTTCATAATACTGCAGTTCATGCTGGACTGCGGCATTAATTCCGCACTGTACTCGTTTTTGGGTATTTTTAAACGGTGCAGCAGCACAATTTCCAACTTCTGCGCAAGCCTGGCAAAGGCAGAATTTTTATCACGCAGGCGGTTATCATTAATAATGCGGCTGACTTCGGCCCAGGCAGCATTACGCAGCTTGTCTTCCTGCAGCAGCAGGCTGAACAGCAGCCCTGTGCGCAGCGCGCCCTTAATGCTGCTGCCCGGTATATACGGCTGCCCTTCAACATTGTGCACGGTGCGCACAATTTCCGTAAGGCGCATTTTATTGGCAGCCAGTATTTCCGGCGCTACTTCAACATTGGCATAATCTGTTACAGCATCGCCCAAATCTTCTGTTTTAAAGCCTTTTTCCTGAACCCATTCGCACAAAGTTCCGGCGCGCAGCCTGGTTTTTATCAGTTCTTCAAACTCTGCCAGCAAATTATGTTTATACAAAAATTTTACCCACAGGCGTTCATTCAAAAAATATACCCGCCTGCTGCCGGCATCATACAAATACTGATAGCTGTATACCGTTCCCACTTCGTCGGTTATATGCACCGGGCCCAGGCAGGTTACAGACATTTTTTTATATTCAAAATTACTGATACTCATACAGGCAACCCCATATATACGGCCTTGCCATAGCGGTACACGGCGTGCTGCGCCCCCAAAGCCGTAAATTCAAGCAGGCGCCCTTCAACCCTTTCGGGGAAGCACGAACCCGCCTTCAACATGTATACGCTGCTGCGTTTTTCAAAATTCTGCGAGTTTTGGTTATAAACAAAACCGCTGCGTTTTAATAAACTGAACGCGCCTTTTTTTACGGTGGCAATCTGTTCCTGCACCGGGCACAATACGGAAAGCGACATTTGCAGGCTGCTTGTTTTGTTTTCGAGCAAAACCTTAAGCATTCCTGCATCACCGCCGCAGTCTTCACTTAAAAGCTGCGGAGCGCCTTTTAACACAAATTTGCCAAAGCCGCTGCTGCGCCTGCCGCCAATGCCGCCCAGCCCCAGCAGTTCCACCGCTTTAACAAGCCCTTCAAGCAAAGTTTCGTCATTCAACCCAACTATGCAGTATAACCCGGCACCTTCTGCAAAAGTATAATTGCTTACATAATATGCCCGCCCGCCGTTTCTGAAATCAAGCCTGCGCTGTATGCCGCTCCAGCCAAAATCGTGCTTTTCCTGCTCTTTAGCAGTGCTTTCATACGGGTGCAGGTAATCATAAATGCCGCTTACGCGGATATAAGCCATATTTTCGTGGTCGCGCAGCGCTTCATACTGCAAACACAGCTCTTTAAAAGACAGCTGCAAATCAAGCGGATTTACTTTTTCCTTACAGTTATACGGCACCGGCACATACAGTTCTTCTTCCGCGCCGCTGTAATAAGGCAGAAAATCGCTGAAAAGCAGCCCGCCCTTTTGCACGGTTTCAATAAACCGGCTGCAAAGCTCTCCGTCAAGTGCAGCCGTTTCCGTTATAAGCGCGCTGAAAAAAGTATCGGCGCAGCAGTTAAAAGACTGCAAATTGCCGCTTTTTTTATTTTCGGCTGTGCCAAAATGCACAGGAGTTAAAAACTTAAACTGCAAAATATAATACTTCATTTTAAGCAGCTTCCTTCAAGAGCAGTTTTAAGCCTTCCGGCATACTCCTCAAGATTTTTGTTTAAACCGGCGTACCGCACCGAAAAATTACTGAAAGCCACTCTGCCGTAACCGCGCGAACCATGGCCGCCAAGGTAGTCCATCTGCAGCATCATAAGCGCTGCCGATAAGGTTGCGAAATCTTCTTCAATTTCTTTTTCGTTTTCGATGTTGTACACAAGTTTAAACGCAAAGTCGGTACCTGCCGGCACCCTTTCAATCTGGCGCGGTATTGCCGTTGCCGTAAGCCTTGTAATGGAGTTTTCAAATTTTACTTCGCCCATGTAGGTATCGGTATCCATACGGCTTATTTTTTCAATGCTTTCCGGCGTTACAAATACATCATAAAATTGCAGGCGTGCGCCTATAACGCCGTTTTTGGAAGTAGAACCGAACAAACGGCAGATAACTTCGTCATCATCTTCAATTTTATTTAAAACATAACCCGGCGAGCGCATTTTAGCCAGCAAAGTGCGCAGCTTGCCTTTAAGCGAGCTGCCAGGAATAATGGGAACTTTGGTAAAATGGTCACGCACAAAGGGGCTTTCTACCGCGCCGATAGGAGTAAAATCGCTGGAGGTGCCAATGTGCAGCCCCGTTACCAGAGTAATAACAGCCTCTATTAAAAACTTTCCTTTTAAAACCGCCTGCTTCATTATTTATCCTTGCCTCCGTAAAATTTATGAAATGCCCCCAGCGCCTGTACGTATTTGGCAAAAATGTCAAACCTTTCCGTACTGTCGCCAATGCTGTCAATCATTTCTATCAGCCCGGATTTTTCTACAAACGCGCCAACAATATTTTTTTCGCGCCCGGCCAGATACATTAATTTAACCTTTAAAAATTTTACCTCCGCAACCAGCTCCGGCGGCAGTCTGTCAGGCTCCTGCCCGCGCATTTTATAAACCTCCACACGGTCGCGCACAAGGTTGACCGAAGTTAAAAACTTACGGATATGGCCGGTTTTTAACAGCAGTACATTATTATTAAATTTGTCTTTAACCATAATGCCTTTAATGGCATTTTCGGCCCTGGCTATAATATCCATTAAAAGTCCTCCTTAGGCGCATTGGGCAAACTGTAAATTAAAAGTTCCAGCGCCGTTAAAAGCTGCCTGCGCCCTTCCGTATCAAGCGCCCAGGCATACAGCCTGCTGCGCAGATTATTATATATTTCCGCCTGTGCGGCATTTTCCGATTTAGGTTCAAGCAGAGCAACCGCATAAGCAAACTGAGCCAGATTAAACCTGCCTGACGCTGCGGCAAGCACGCCGTGCAGCTTATACAAAGTGTTCCTGTCGGCCTTTATTTTGCCGGGTACTGCGGCAATGCCGAAACTTAAATTGTTTGTTAAAAAGTTAAGTTTTTCGCCGCAAACCTGTTTTTCAAAAACATTCCAGTCATAAACATGGGCCAGCCCGCCTTCCGGGCCGCTTACATAATCCGCATTCTGCCCGAACAAAGCAATTTTGCCGGTACCGGGAACATTTTTAGCGGTTTTTTTCAGCAGCTGCGCCTGAATAAACATCTGGCTAACGGGGAAATCGGGCGTAAACATGCCTATGCCCGCCGAAAACGCCAGTTTGCCGTTAGTGTAGCTTTCAAACGCGCGGTGAATATCAACCGCCACTTCCACAACGTCGTCCCACGCGCCAAGCAGAAAAATGTTATCGCCGCCGCTGTAAATTACGTGTATATTGCGCCAAAGCTGCTTGGGCTTGTTAAACAGCCTGAACACCGGCGTTACTTTGCCGGAAGCGTTCTGCATATCGCCTTTAAAAATTTTATTTAAAATTACTTTAAAAAAGAATGACAGCCTGCCGGAAAACGCCGCCTGCCTCGATAATGTAAGATACCTCAGCGGGTCGGGCAAATCGTTGCGGTAAAAACCTGCTTTTAAAGCTATGCCGATAGCATCGACGTCCGCCATTAATACGCCCAGGCGCTTAACACCGGTATAGGTTTCGCCCATGCTTTTGGCCGCCAGCATCTTCATATCGGGCAGTCTGCCGCTTTTGGCATCGCGCACGCAGTAATCGCAGCGGCGTATGCGGAAATACGGGCAGTTATCGGAAGCTCCGCCTTTAATACTGTAAAGATAAGCCAGTTTATTATGCTGCTTAAATTTTTCCAAATCTTTGGCAGCTATTATTTTTAAGTACAGCACCCTTTTATAGCCGGGCACCGCAATACATCCGCTGATGCGGTTTGAACATACTGCCAGCACCTTGTCATCCATAAAAGAAGCTTTGCCGAGTTCAAGCAGCGCACGGCAGTTGCTGCACAGGCCGTCTTTGCGCCCTTCATCGGCAGCAGCAACGTTTCTGTGGCATACGCAGCATTCCGAAGCCGCTTCGTTATGGTTAAAACTGCTTTCAGGGTCAAACAGCCCTGCCAGAACCGCTTCCGAGTAGCGGTTCTTTTTATTGTTTTCCACCTGCAAATCGGCACGCGCCATAACATCGCTGCCAAGCTGCCTGCCAACCAGCTCTACCGGCGTAAATTCCGCCGCGCCGACAGATACATAAAGCTGAGTGCCAAAGTTTTGCAGCAGCCACCCGTTAATGTACTCCGCAAAAGTTTTTACACCCTCTTTAAACTGCGGCGTATTAGGCGCCAGCAAATACAAACGCCCGCCGCCGGTATAAATAATGTTTGCACGTGAAAGTTTTAAATAATTTACAAGTTCGTCTGCTATAAGCTGCGAAAAATATTCCAGATACAGCGAGCGCCCGCGCATGGTAGCAAGCGGCGACTGCTCTGCCGGAGTTGTTAAAAAGCCGTAAATACCGGCAATATCGGCCGAAACAATTAAAAACAGCGGCTCGTTTTGTATTTGGGCAATTTTTTGCTTTTCACAAAGCGAAGCATACGAAGTAATTCCGTTAGCTTCAAAATAATGGGCTATACTTACCGCAAGCGCCGCCGTTATTTTTACATGCTCAAACATCGAAATATCGCGCGGCAAATCCTCGCGCACCGTAAGCGGCACATAATACAGGGCGTCTTCAAGAACCTGCAAAAGCTCATAGGGGTACATCTGCGCCAAAGGCTTTTGCTTTAATTTATTTTCAATTATTTTTAAAAGTTTTAAATAATCTTCCGGGCTTGCTTTAATGTTATCACGCACTGCGTAATTAATTTCTTTGCCGGTATTTATCTCTTTAGGCAAAAAATAGCGTTTATAAGTATCGTGGTCCGAAAAATAATTAAATACCGATTCCAGGCACAGCGAAGCATCAAACTTATCATCCTGGCGGCGTTCGGTCTTTTCAGCTCCGAATGCAATCGTATCGGCAAAATAAACTAAATATGCCAAATCATCGTCTTTAAGTTTTACTGCTTCAAAATCGCGCCTGCGGTGATAGCTTATGCAGCGCAGAAGCTGCTGCATGGCTTCATCATCTTCGGGCAATAAACGCGCCAGCCACCGGGCACCATATTCGGGATATGTTTCCGGCTCATTTGTAAGCCCCGCACGATAGCATAATTTGCCAATATCATGCAGCAAAGCAGCTTTTGCAAGTAAAGTATAATCCACCATAACAGACTCCATAAAACACACTAAAATATATAATAATTAATTCGACAAAAATATAAGAAATCCTTTATATTTTAAATATCTTATATTAAAGTAGTAAAAAAATAAATAAAAAACGGCAAAATTTTAGTACTAACATTATAAAAAAGCATATAGTAAAATTAATGTATACTTTATCTCATTCAAAAAAGCGCCTATGTAAAAACATAAGCGCAGTTAATCTTTAAGTTTTTCTATTTCGGCATTTATTTTTTTTACTTTTTCCCAAAATGTTCGCATGAGTTCTTTTTGCTCTCTTAAATAAGGACACTGGCTATCTAACCCACCAGTTCCATATTTTTCTTCCCATTCTAATATTTTATCTACAACTTTGCTATATTCTTTTTTATGTTCATTGTATAATTGCTCTTTTTGGGCAATCAACTCATCTTTTTTATTCACGAGAAATTCTCCTATATGTGTAGTTTAAGTTTTAGCCATTTGCAGCTTCTATTTCAGCATCTATTTTTTTATTTTTTTATAAAATCTCTGTATAACTCCCACATTTTTTCATCATATGGGTCATAACCATCAAGCCCTCCTTTATGATTTTTTAATGACCACTCAAAACTTTTCTTTGCAATTTCATCATGTTGCTTTAAATGTTCTTGATATAATCGCTCGCGTTCTGCAATTAATTCTTCTCTTTTACTCACGAGATATTCTCCTGTATTTATAATTATAAGTTTTTGCTAATATTTTGTTAATTTCGTGGAATTCTTCGTCATCATCCAACATTATTCCAGAATATAATTCACACAGCCCGAGTGAGCTGCGACTGCCGTCCACGTTAGCCGTAGTTAAATTTGTTAGCATTTCAATCCACGCAGCCCGAATGGGCTGCGACAGTTGTTCCCTGCGTTACTGCACTGCTGTCGCTGTATTTCAATCCACGCAGCCCAAGAGGGCTGCGACGTACCGGACGCAAATGATGAAAAGCCAGACACATTTCAATCCACGCAGCCCGAGTGGGCTGCGACTTCTACATCAAGCTGATAGCCATTCAGCAGTGCATATTATTTCAATCCACGCAGCCCGAGTGGGCTGCGACTCCTGTCCTAAAAATTTGTATTTCGCTTCGATTTCATTTCAATCCACGCAGCCCGAGTGGGCTGCGACTGGTTTATCACAACCACAAGGAACACCGTCAGAAGATTTCAATCCACGCAGCCCGAGTGGGCCGCGACTAGTCCCTTCAATAGTAGCCTTGGTGTCTGCTAATTATTTCAATCCACGCAGCCCGAGTGGGCTGCGACAGAATTAAAAACTAAAATTTATGTAGAAAAAAATTTCAATCCACGCAGCCCGAGTGGGCTGCGACGCCGTAGGCGCAGGAGATAATTATGTCTTGGTTATTTCAATCCACGCAGCCCGAGTGGGCTGCGACGGCAAAGTAGATTTCCAGCCGCCGCTGGTTTTGTATTTCAATCCACGCAGCCCGAGTGGGCTGCGACAAAACTGCCTAAGCATTACCGGTTACACACAGTTATTTCAATCCACGCAGCCCAAGAGGGCTGCGACCAGCGCGGCGAGCCTACATTGTTTGATTTTATCATTTCAATCCACGCAGCCCAAGAGGGCTGCGACTTTGGGTTCGTACCATTATCACGTTGGTCTACATATTTCAATCCACGCAGCCCAAGAGGGCTGCGACTGATACAACCTGCCCGTGCTGTCACAGACCTTACATTTCAATCCACGCAGCCCAAGAGGGCTGCGACTGTCGCCGGTATTTGCAATGGTCAAAGTATGGCGCATTTCAATCCACGCAGCCCAAGAGGGCTGCGACCACCCAACGGTATTTGCTTTCGGTTCACAGTAATATATTTCAATCCACGCAGCCCAAGAGGGCTGCGACAGCAGGAGAAATTGCAGCAATTAGGCCCGGTTGTAATTTCAATCCACGCAGCCCAAGAGGGCTGCGACCGTAACAGTAAATGAAGTGCAACAAGCCGCTGATATTTCAATCCACGCAGCCCAAGAGGGCTGCGACCCCATATCATCACCAAAGCGCTCATAAATGCTTTATTTCAATCCACGCAGCCCAAGAGGGCTGCGACAACGAGATATATTTTTTACAATTGCAGGTAAATGCGATTTCAATCCACGCAGCCCAAGAGGGCTGCGACTTTGAACTGCGTCTATTTTGGTTATTTTCTTTTGATTTCAATCCACGCAGCCCAAGAGGGCTGCGACCCAGTTATCAACGTTTTCGGTCAGCCCTGCGGTAAATTTCAATCCACGCAGCCCAAGAGGGCTGCGACAAGGCTGGCAATATTGTTGTCTTTAATCAGTTGATTTCAATCCACGCAGCCCAAGAGGGCTGCGACTGATATTGCCAATATGTTTTGGACGCAAATGTCGATTTCAATCCACGCAGCCCAAGAGGGCTGCGACAGATTGCGGTACGGATAATACCGCGCTGATAATTATTTCAATCCACGCAGCCCAAGAGGGCTGCGACACGAAAGTTTATTAACAATTTTAAATAATCATAATGATTTCAATCCACGCAGCCCAAGAGGGCTGCGACGGCTATCGGACAGAAGAAATTTACGATTACTGCATTTCAATCCACGCAGCCCAAGAGGGCTGCGACCGCTTTGCTGCTTCTCATTCCAACGCTATATATGATTTCAATCCACGCAGCCCAAGAGGGCTGCGACTTATACCTATATCGCTTAAAACACTGCCATACTTTATTTCAATCCACGCAGCCCAAGAGGGCTGCGACGGCGTATGAAGAACTGGAACGCAAGATGATTCTGATTTCAATCCACGCAGCCCAAGAGGGCTGCGACATATGGGAAACCGTATGAATGTATGATTTTAAATTTATTTCAATCCACGCAGCCCAAGAGGGCTGCGACGGCGACAGCGTTACAATTACCAGCACAGGTAAAATATTTCAATCCACGCAGCCCAAGAGGGCTGCGACAGAAATGGAAGTTGCTGTTAAAGTTAACGAAAGTATTTCAATCCACGCAGCCCAAGAGGGCTGCGACTGGCAAAGCTTACACCGAAGCAGGAGCGGTTCTATTTCAATCCACGCAGCCCAAGAGGGCTGCGACGTGATGCTGCTGGTTTTGGTTTTGAAGTAGAAGAAGATTTCAATCCACGCAGCCCAAGAGGGCTGCGACTGTAAATATCAACGTATAAATCACCAATATTAACATTTCAATCCACGCAGCCCAAGAGGGCTGCGACTGTAAATATCAACGTATAAATCACCAATATTAACATTTCAATCCACGCAGCCCAAGAGGGCTGCGACAGTGTACGAATAATAGCTTATCATTCCTCTTACAATTTCAATCCACGCAGCCCAAGAGGGCTGCGACGATAATTGCTTGATTACTTCTATAAATGATGGGTATTTCAATCCACGCAGCCCAAGAGGGCTGCGACCAGGTGCGCCTGCGGCTGCTCTTAATGTTAATATTATTTCAATCCACGCAGCCCAAGAGGGCTGCGACTAACAATGGCAAGTGGCGAAAAGTTGTTGAATTATTTCAATCCACGCAGCCCAAGAGGGCTGCGACTCTGTTGCTTTTGAGCGGTCATAACCTCCACCACCATTTCAATCCACGCAGCCCAAGAGGGCTGCGACGAACTGCCCAGCCTGCACGAAAACGCAGCAGGCGCATTTCAATCCACGCAGCCCAAGAGGGCTGCGACCGGCAGGAAGTTTCGATAAAATGTTACCGATAGAATTTCAATCCACGCAGCCCAAGAGGGCTGCGACCATTAGCGCAATGGTTAGGCATGGAGGAAATATATTTCAATCCACGCAGCCCAAGAGGGCTGCGACTGCAATGGACACCATACACGATATTGCCTTTCGCATTTCAATCCACGCAGCCCAAGAGGGCTGCGACGCCACCACAACGAGTCAACGCCGCAGAAGAAACCGTATTTCAATCCACGCAGCCCGAATGGGCTGCGACTGCCGTCAACTTCGATTACAAGCTCGCCGTCTTCATTTCAATCCACGCAGCCCGAATGGGCTGCGACGTTACTCGTTACCTACTCTACTGTACTCTACTTGCTATTTCAATCCACGCAGCCCGAATGGGCTGCGACTAGCTGTGAAACTTACCACAAAAAGGATGAAGTAATTTCAATCCACGCAGCCCGAATGGGCTGCGACACTTGATGAAATGAATATTGAAGCACTCAGCAAAAATTTCAATCCACGCAGCCCGAATGGGCTGCGACGCACACGGAGGCTAATGCTTTTACGCCTTGTTTCGATTTCAATCCACGCAGCCCGAATGGGCTGCGACCGATACCGTGGCAATGGCTAATGATGTGTTAGTTATTTCAATCCACGCAGCCCGAATGGGCTGCGACAAGCGGCGCAGTTTATTGAAGGTGGTGCTGCCGAATATTTCAATCCACGCAGCCCGAATGGGCTGCGACCGCAGCACACCATGCAGCAAATTTGCGACATCATAATTTCAATCCACGCAGCCCGAATGGGCTGCGACTCTTATTAGTAGTAGTAGTTACTGTAGTTACTTATTTCAATCCACGCAGCCCGAATGGGCTGCGACGGCTATGAAAAACAGGCAAGAAACGCAATCAAAGAATTTCAATCCACGCAGCCCGAATGGGCTGCGACTGTGCTGCTGAAATTTATGCAAAGCGGCAAAACAATTTCAATCCACGCAGCCCGAATGGGCTGCGACATATACCTCCTTATCGCTATAATAAGAAGTGGAATTTCAATCCACGCAGCCCGAATGGGCTGCGACGAAATATCCAAAGACTTTTACCGCAGGGCAAAAAACATTTCAATCCACGCAGCCCGAATGGGCTGCGACTTTAATCCATAACTACAAATGTCCACTCCACACATTTCAATCCACGCAGCCCGAATGGGCTGCGACTAAAAATCATTATGGTTATCAGCCTGATAATGATATTTCAATCCACGCAGCCCGAATGGGCTGCGACAACACGGCACAGACATCTCAGCTTCACCTGTAAGTATTTCAATCCACGCAGCCCGAATGGGCTGCGACCAGATTTTGAACAGGATTCAATACCGTTTTGAGGTATTTCAATCCACGCAGCCCGAATGGGCTGCGACATAAACCATATCGGCTTACCTAAGCCAAAATCAGATTTCAATCCACGCAGCCCGAATGGGCTGCGACGGATGGCGGACATGGATTATAAATTCTATTAAAGATTTCAATCCACGCAGCCCGAATGGGCTGCGACAGGCATTACAGACGAACAGTTTGCAGAGTGGTTTATTTCAATCCACGCAGCCCGAATGGGCTGCGACATCGATTAGGTATTCCGGTAGGCCGTGAGGAAGTATTTCAATCCACGCAGCCCGAATGGGCTGCGACTGAAAGACGAAGGAGCAGAACTTAATCCTATCGAAATTTCAATCCACGCAGCCCGAATGGGCTGCGACCGGCTTCGTCAAGCACACCGCTTTCGTCAACACATTTCAATCCACGCAGCCCGAATGGGCTGCGACTGCAGACGGCGATAAAGATGTTGAAGAAGCAGTAATTTCAATCCACGCAGCCCGAATGGGCTGCGACTTTGCAATTACCGGGCGGGCAAAAGTTAAGGCAAATTTCAATCCACGCAGCCCGAATGGGCTGCGACGCTCCTTCCCAATAAAAAAGCACCCACTATAAAAGTATTTCAATCCACGCAGCCCGAATGGGCTGCGACAAAAGGCAGGGCTTAGGCCCTGCTTTTGTTATTATTTCAATCCACGCAGCCCGAATGGGCTGCGACTCCATTTTTTACTTGTTTTGGTGTAGCTGCGTTATTTCAATCCACGCAGCCCGAATGGGCTGCGACGAAATTAGCTGTGCTCGACTTTTTGACCTTCTCATATTTCAATCCACGCAGCCCGAATGGGCTGCGACCGTGTAGCGGATAGAGTGCTACAGGTGCGAATTACAATTTCAATCCACGCAGCCCGAATGGGCTGCGACCGACACCGTGGCAATGGCGAATGATGTGTTGGTTATTTCAATCCACGCAGCCCGAATGGGCTGCGACGCAGGTTGGCAGCGTAATGAGGATAGGCTGGTAATTTCAATCCACGCAGCCCGAATGGGCTGCGACCTGTGTGGAACGATTATACTTTTACGATTGTTTGAATTTCAATCCACGCAGCCCGAATGGGCTGCGACAGGGCGGCTTTTTCTTTTTAAAATGGTCTAATTAGGCATTTCAATCCACGCAGCCCGAATGGGCTGCGACGTCTGCGCGGTTTGGCAAAGCTATTATCATAGCCATTTCAATCCACGCAGCCCGAATGGGCTGCGACACCGCGCTATCCGCAACGGCGTAATTGACGCAGATTTCAATCCACGCAGCCCGAATGGGCTGCGACAACAATAGCAGCACCGTCATTGTTCCACCATATAATTTCAATCCACGCAGCCCGAATGGGCTGCGACCCGGCTATCCTCCGGGGGAAGAACCTGCCGAAAGTATTTCAATCCACGCAGCCCGAATGGGCTGCGACCTATTAGTATAGTAAGAACCGAAAGCAATATAAGAATTTCAATCCACGCAGCCCGAATGGGCTGCGACAGCACTGCCAACGTATGCGCCGGTTGTAACATCAATTTCAATCCACGCAGCCCGAATGGGCTGCGACATTGCAGACGGCGATAAAGAGGTTGAAGAAGCAGTAATTTCAATCCACGCAGCCCGAATGGGCTGCGACGTGGTGTTATTAGACCCGAATTTTACCTTGTGGATTTCAATCCACGCAGCCCGAATGGGCTGCGACTTATACTTTTATGCAAAGCCTACAAAAACGACGTATATTTCAATCCACGCAGCCCGAATGGGCTGCGACTGCTGCCGGATAACGGTATTGCAAGCGCAGCAGCATTTCAATCCACGCAGCCCGAATGGGCTGCGACCAATAAATATGGTCGATTTTGTTTTTTGCAGCACGATTTCAATCCACGCAGCCCGAATGGGCTGCGACCTATACCGCGTCCGTCCGGGTCATCAATAGACGATTTCAATCCACGCAGCCCGAATGGGCTGCGACCGACGGGCTGAAATAGTTTTGCGTGCCGGTATACTATTTCAATCCACGCAGCCCGAATGGGCTGCGACAATGCAGTTAAGTCTACATTGCAACTACCGCTTGTAATTTCAATCCACGCAGCCCGAATGGGCTGCGACCAATTATCAGTACGTCTTATTCGGCAGACTTGGCATTTCAATCCACGCAGCCCGAATGGGCTGCGACCAGCAGCAGCGTAATGGACAACATACCGAAAAAATTTCAATCCACGCAGCCCGAATGGGCTGCGACCCACATCTCTAAGCCAGTAAGCATTGCGCGACGATTTCAATCCACGCAGCCCGAATGGGCTGCGACGGAAAATGTCTGAAAACCTGCCCGCTATTAAAAGATTTCAATCCACGCAGCCCGAATGGGCTGCGACTGCTCTTGTGCTGATAAGATGGTTTATCTTTATTATTTCAATCCACGCAGCCCGAATGGGCTGCGACCCGTGCCGCCACAACGTACCTGCATATTAAATATTATTTCAATCCACGCAGCCCGAATGGGCTGCGACCTGGACATGCTAATAACTCTACACAAATACAAGCATTTCAATCCACGCAGCCCGAATGGGCTGCGACAGCATAAGAATAAACTGTAATTATTACTTGTTTTATTCCTATAAAAGTGCGAAGCTAACTTTTTTACTAAATTAAACCATTCAAAAGCAGCCTTTTTATTACTGCCTAATTTATGTTTAATTCATCTTCGCACTACAATAATAATAATCCTTCCGCTTCATACGAAGCCTTAGCACCAAAATGTTCTGTTTTATTCTGATATTTATTGCCAAGATTATAAAATCTCAAGCTATCTTTATCTGCATCAATCATTTCACATAGTTGATGCTTTAATAAAACATACTGTGCTTCATTTAAAATACATTCAAAAACAGAATTTTGCACTCTTTGCCCATGCTTTACACAAAGTTTAGCAACTTTCCTTAATCTGGCTTTACCCTTTTCATCTTCGGTATTAACATCATAAGTAACTAAAATTAACATCTAATCACTTCCATAAAAACGCCGGATATTCTTCTAAATCGCCACGTATACAACGTGCTAACAGCAATGCTTGTACATAAGGCAACAGTCCCCATTGCATTTTTTCGTTTAAAAACGGATGTGTAATAGCATCCTGTTTTCTTTTTTGCCATTCGCTAAGAACTATTTTTCTTCCGTTTTCATTAAGATAAACACTTCTGTTTTCGCGATAATCAAAACAGTTTTCTTTAACCATTCTGTTGTTTATTAAATACAGAACGAATCTATCCGCATATACCGAACGCAGTTCTTCCATTAAATCTAATGCTAATGATTGCCTGCCGGGCCTATCGAAATGTAAAAAACCTACATACGAATCTAACCCAACACTTTCAAGTGCATTTGCGCAATCATGTGCAAGCAAGACATATACAAAAGAAAGCATTGCATTAACAGGATCTCCTGGCGGACGTTTTATTCTTCCGTAAAAATTAAAAACTGTTTTGTTGGCTAAAATAAGCTCTTTAAAAGCACTAAAGTAAAGTTTGGCGCTATTCCCCTCTATACCTCTCAATTCATCTAAATCTTTGCATGCACGGGCAATTCGCAGATTTTTCATCAACTCATCGCTAATAAACTCTATTTTTTCATTATCCACACTTAGTGGATGGTCGCGCAGTCCCCTTCTTAACACACTGCGTGAGTTGTATATTTTGCCTGCAATAAAATTTCTGGCATATATACATGCAGCCATATTATTATCAGAAATTCGGTATTGTTCTTTACGCAATAACACATTACCATAAGAAGCACCACAAACACGTGCTAAAAACCTTCCGCTCTGTTTTAAGAAGCATAAGCCAATATTACGTTCTGCACATGCTCCCATTAAAGCCGGGCTTGCGCCTTTATAACCAAAATACAAAATATTTTCCAGTGTTAAAAGCGGTATCCGCCGAAGAACATTTTCATTCTGATAAATAACTACATTTTCATTTTCCAACGCAAGATAAGTATCCGGTGTAACGACAAACAACGTATTAAGCAGCTTTTTCATTATTCATTCGCCCCCAAATTTTTCGCGTAATAGTTACTTACCGAAATATTTCTGCATAATTTGGGCAAACAAAGTTCTTTTAAAGAGCAACTTTTACATTTAGGTGTTGTTTTTACTTTGGGAGTATAACCGCGCCGGTAATATTCGTGCATTTCATTAATCATAGCTTTTACCTGTTCGCGCAGTTCATTTGTAAAAATAACTTTTTGCCGTTTCCGAGTTTCCCCATAATAAAGATATCCATAATCAATTTTACAGGCAAACATTTCTTCAAGGCATAAAGCCTGCCCGCAAAGCTGAGAAATATCTGTCAGCCCTGAAATCGGTCTTCCTTTTTTATATTCTATCGGACATACATCCCACGTACCTTTTCGGCCAAACAGAACTGCTCCTTTCTCATCATTGCGAAGCGTAAACTCAACTACATCACACTGACCTGTCACGCCCAATTTGTACGATGATAAATACAATCCTCTAATTATCATCAAATTTCCTCTGGATTCAGAAAAATCAGTATCGTGACAAATTTCATGCATAATATTTCCTTCTACTGTTTTTACATTATCCTCCCATTGATTTTCTAAATGCACTAATGCCCATCTTCTTTTACAAAAAGCAAAATGATGAAGTCCTGACAGCATTAGTAAATCTTCATCGGTATATTCTTTCATAATTTAAATACCGTCAATTATTTCTACATTTAAATCTTTCATTTCGCTGTCATCATAGCTTATTACATAATCATCAATGGTTTTGGGCATATCATCTTTATTTTTTAAATTTATTTTTACCGACCTATGTACTTTAGCCGAAGAATACTGCCCATCCTTACAATTATGCTGCCACCAATAAACCTTATAAACTTCCATAGAACCTTCGGGGCGCGCTGAAGATGCGTCGTTTACAAATAAGGTTCTCAGGCATTCTCTTAAAACATTCGCGTCGGCATCGCTAAAGCCCGTTTTTTTGGCAAGCTGTACATTAATTGAACCTTTTATTTTATACAAACCAAAGTTAACCATATGTTTCATGCCCATTGTATCAGCTGATTTTCCTTCAGCAGGTTCTCCATTAACGCTTTTTGTTATTTGCATAGATTGAATTTGAATTGGAGAAACGCTTACTGCCTGATGGATTGATACCGGACCACGTACACCTACCGAAACGCCTTCACCTTTTTTATTTGCCTTAAAAGCAAATACCTGCCCAAAACTGCGTACATCCAGCCAGATTTCACAGGCTGTTTTAGCATAATCATCTTTATCTTTAATATTTTTAAGGTTTGCTGCAGCTCTTTCACTTAAACTACCGCAGCCATCATCACATCTGTCATCAGATTGTACAAAAATTTTATTTTTCAAATCCTGCATCCTGTTGCGGATTTTTCTTTTTATGCAAACATCAGAAATTTCTCCATAACCGTCATAATCAGTCCTTGGCCTGTTCCCATCCAAAGGGTCGCCGTTCACATTAGCTTTATCTGCCGTAACCAAAACTACAAAATCGATTTTGTTTTTTAAAGTTTCCATAATAAAATTCCTCCCCAAATATTATTTATTAACATGTGTATATAATTCTTTTCGCTGCAAATAATAGCCCATCAAATACGTTTCTTTCAACGGTTTATTTAATTCCGCATCAGAGTATTCTGATAATTCATCCATTATTTTACTAATCAGGTTTCTGTAAAAAGCCCTGCTTTGTACAGTATGCCTTTGCAAATATGGCACTACACGTTCGTTTAAAATTTTAAACACATAATATGGGCGTTCACAAAAAACTGCCTGCATCCTTATCGCGTTAGGTTCACGCATCTCATCTTTGTCATAAGTATCACGTTCAATTTTTTCCATAACCGCAAGCAAGCGTCCAAATTGATAACTGCGGTCTTTTTTATTCTCATCTAAACTCATCGTCCATTCCTCCTTACCTGAAATATCATTATGATATTTGCGTATAACAGCACACGAAATAAATAACAACTTACTTCTGTTGCCAACTTCATATGATAATGGTTTAGAAGCACGATTGAATAATACTTTTACAATATCTAAAGGAATTTTAGCTTCATCAACAATACATCTGTACAAACGCTGCACCTGTTCACGAAGAATCTTATCACTAATATCAATATCGGCTTTTTCTTTGCCTATTCTTTCAACCCCAAAAGCAAATCGTGCTATATCTGTTATTAGCGGAGATTGTACATATAGTTGTTTATTATACCAATTATACCAGCAGCATGTTCCATACCAGTTTTCCACTCTGTCTAAAAAATCAGACGCTTTTAATTCATTGTAATAAACAACTGAAAGCCTGCCCGTTGTCGCTGCATCTAAAGAAGCAATAACAACATCGTCATTAGAAGGCAAATCATTACGGCATCCCAACATAGTACGCTGTAAGCTTTTTAAATAATCGGGCTGATTACTGCCGGCTGGCTGATTAACAGCGCTAAATAAACTTATCCGCTGCGGCACATTATTGCCTTTAGGATTCCAGCAAATAAAAGTCCTGCCGCCAATATTAACTCCCATGTCACTGGCAATCCACTGCAACGCATTATGAGCTTTCTGCGAAGCATGATAACCTACTGTTGCGGCTTGCCTGCCATCGGTAAACCTACCGCGATAAGTAAACCCTTTTAAATCATTGGCAGATATAAGTTTAGCGCCATATTTCGCCGCTACTATTCCCTTAGGATTGCTTTCAAGCACTATATCCATATCACCATTAAGCATACACAAAGCCATATCATGATTTTTTATCACACTGTCATAATAATTTATATATGCTTCAAACAGACTTTTATCCATCCAGCAAGCTGTGATATTATTCTGCGTATCTCCTAAAACACGCCAACGCACCATATATTTATCACAGCCCTTCGGTTCTATGGGTTCACCTTTATCACTCAATGTAATAACTTTATTATCAGCCAGGTCTTTTAAAATTGTTCCGCCTTGCACATATTTTAAAACAGCAACTGCCTTAGGGTGCCAATAAGCAGATTCTGTCCAAGCCTTAAGCTGACTGATATAAGCATTATATTTATCTTCGTTTATCTTTAGAAGGTATCTTAACTGGTCTGATAAAGGATGTGCCCTGTTGTTATCGCCGGTTCTGCTTGCAGATTCTATTGTTGCGGGTATAATTGTTTTTTTCCCTTTTTTATCTACAAGTGTTACTCCATAGAATTTACCGTTTATATCAATGCTGATTTCTATATCTGCATTCTGCATAATATGAGATACCGGCAGCAGCGCCGCATGACCTTCTATCGTTATTCCTGCTTTATCGGCAAAGCAGTTATAAGTTTCCAGCGCTTTTTGGAACAGGCCCATTTAATACACCTCCCCAAATTCCTTCAAACCGATAAAATTATTATCAGTTTCAGAAAATATTTTCATTTCCATCGGACGCAGCTTTTTATACAGCGGGCATTTTTCAGGGCGAAGAAAATTTATAACACCGTTTTGCATCTTTGGATACCAAAATCTTGCAGTCATACAATTTTTTGTTTCTTCTGAAAATGCTTCATCAGCATAAGTAATTCCATGATACATTAACCCAAAGGCCAGTTCCTGAATATTATCATAATGACCTTCTCCTTCTCCAAATTTGCACGGTACTACATATCCCTGGCACTCCCGCGTACCTAAAAATATATCACGGCGTCCGCCTTTTTCAATCATACGCTTTGCAATGCAATGATGTTTATTCTCGTTGCGGTCACCTATAAGTTCCGGTCTGTTTTCATTCCATTCAAAATGTGCCATTACCTGATAACGGCAGTTTTTTAAATAGGTGTAAAACGATAAATCGTTGCCTCCAGTATACTTTATTGGCCTGATGCCTTTAACCTCTGTTTGAATGGGATTTATTACGCGAACTTTATCAATAATCCAGACGATTGTCGGCTTCCAGTAGACAGATGATAAAATGCCTTTCAGTGCCTCGTATGTAGGCACCTGATAAGTGCATTTTTCTCCGCCAACTCTCATAATCGGGTCAGAAAACAAGGCATAATCACCATATACTTCAAATTCAACAATATTAGGATGCATTTTTTCACCTCCAAAAATTATTTAATAAATTTGTAACGGCAGTTCTGATTGATTAAGATTTAAACCTGTTAATTCATCATAATAACCGTCCTGCAAAATATATACACCGGCACTTGGTACAAATATCAACGCGCCTTGTTCCTCCAGTTTTATTTTCTGATACTTGAACAGAGAAACCGTATACAGTTTTGCTTCCTTAAGAACCGCTTTTAATTTTTCATAATCTTTATCACCAACAGCAAAAATTTTCTGAATAATCTCTTTTCCTCTATCGTAAGGAACAATTATATCAATAGAAGATTCGTCAAAAACAGTAAACAATCCTCCTGCAGTTTTTAAGGCATGATGCATAAAATATTTATTATATTCCGGAATTTTACCAGAATCGACATTTTCATTACATGACATTAAATTTAAAATGCTGTCCCGCACAGATTCTATATAAAAATCATGATAACCGTCATTTACATTTCCGTAAAGGCATTCATAATATTCATTTATAGCTTTTTCAGACATTAAATCGTTATCATATATTTTCGGACTATTTTTATATTTTACCAGTAAATTAGCAGCAGCATTTTTAGCTGCTTCAATTTCAGACAGCCCTTTTAATACCTCACCCTTTAACCGCACTATATATCCCGGAGCCAGTCCGTCAAATTCCCTGTTTCTGTTTTCGCGCCCTGTTGCCTGCACAATATTGTCCATTCCCGCCAGCAAGCGGATAACCCTCGCAAAAGATACATCGACTCCGGCTTCTATAACCTGGGTTGATACGCAAAGAACCTTTTGCTGTTTATTTTCTAATGCTTCTTGCATTTCTTTGATAGTTTCTTTTCGGTGCGCAGTACACATTCCGGCAGAAATATGGAAAGCTTTAACATCTTTTATTTTGCTGCATAATAAATTGAACATCACAGCCGCCTCATTTTTAGTATTGCAAACAAGCAGCAAGCTGTTATTTTCCTCTAAAATACCGGCGGCAAAATCTGCTAATTCTTCGCAGTCCATTTCGCCTTTATATTCTAACCGCACCCTTTTAAACACAGTTTCCTGCTCTTTCGTCAACGTAATTAAATCTTTTACGCTTTTATCTAAAGGATACATTGTTTTTTCAAAACATGGCTGTGTTGCCGAACATAAAATAATAGTGGCATTGCATATTTTGGCAAGAAAATTTAAAGCTAAATTAAACAGTGACAGCATTTTATCCGGAACTGTTTGAACCTCATCAATTACAATAATACTATTGCATAAAGCCTGCATACGCCTGATATTTGCCGTTTTACCCGCAAACAAAGTATTAAGCATCTGCACCATAGTAGTTATAATTATAGGAACATCCCACGATTCTACTAAAAGCTCACGTTTATCCAGCTCGTCGTTTTCATCCGTTTCGACAATGTTGGAATGATGTTCGAGAATTAGCTCCTCATTACCTATGTAATCATGAATAATTCCGGCATTTTGTTCGATAATTGACAGCAGCGGCATGGTAAAAATAATCCGTTTTTTATTATGCGCTAAAGCATGATGCAATGCATACCGCAATGAAGTTAGAGTTTTACCTGCTCCCGTTGGTAAATTCAGCCTGTAAATGCCGCTTTCCAAATTGCCAGCTTCTACACATAAAGCAGATATTTGTGCTCTTGTTTTGTTAATGGGTTTGTCAAGCGGCATAGTGCTTAATTTTTGTTCAACATTTTTAATACAGTTTATCCAAATTTCAGAAATATTTTTGACTGTTTTTTCAGAATACCCGTTCATAAACTGCGCAGTGTCGCTTCTGTCTGCCTCTATAATTGCCGACAGTATAAGCCTTGCCAAAAATCCTATATAAAAAGTAATTTGCGTATTTTGTATTTTAGCATCAGCATTATCAGCAAGTTTTTCAATTTCATTAAAAACAGGCAAAAATTCTTTTTCTGATTGTTTTAACAAATCCTCTATATCCTGTTCACTGCAACAAATTTTAAGAAATTCCTGCGCAGCATTCAAATAATCTATGCCCTCTTTTTGTATTCGCTTAGTAAAACCATTGTTATTATTATCATCAACACAATCAAACAATCCGTGATGCGCTCCAACTGCGTAAGCTAGAATTTCTAAAACAATATCGCTAAATCCGGATAATTGTTCATCGCTATGTTTTTCCAATAAAAAACGTACTCCGGCAAAGGTATGGTTTACTGATCCTCGCTGAACTTTCTCTCCATCCGCTGCTTTCTCTATATAATTTTTAAAATTTTCAGAAAATTTTCCAAGATCATGTACCATTCCGCTAAGATAAGCCGTTTTTTCTAATCCTATATCCCTTAATAATTCTGCCGCAATTTCAGCTACTCCACGGCAATGTTCTTCTACTGTTTGTATATATTTTTTGCCATCAACTTTTCTAATATGAGCAGGATATTCCATATAACCCTCTCCTATCGTTTTAATTTACCTTTATTATAATTATTATTTTGCTCTTTGTCAACTTTAAGTAAAATATTATTAAATGAGCTTTAAGTAATTCTAATATTTTATAAAATTTTCATAACACCCTTGTTTTTGTATTTTATTTTAGTTATTATAGTTATGTCGCTATAGGCGTGGATTGAAATATTTACTAATACTTTCCTTACTTCACAGTAAAAACAACACCCGGTTAGTTATTTACTAGCCGGGTGTTGTTTTTATAACCATCTTTTAAAAAATTCTTTCCTACTCTACCTTTTTAAACCTGCTTTTGGGCTGGCGGCAGATGGGGCAGGTAAAGTCGTCCGGCTCTTTGGTTAAATCGCCTTCGTACACGTAGCCGCAAATGGTACATACCCATTTTTCGCCTGCGGTTTCCACAGTTTCTTCCTGATAGGTGGGCGCATTTTTAGGTGCTTTGCCTTTAATTACATCATGGTAATATTTATAGGTCATAGGTGTATAATCGCCAAGCACTTCCGCATCAACAACGCGCGCCAAAATTACAAAATGGGTTTCCATTTCATATTTGCCAAGCACTTCGGCAGTAATGTAACCGCTGGTTTTATCCGTTATAACAGGCAGGCCGTTTTTCATTTCCCAGCTAAAGCCGCAAGCCTCAAATTTATCTGTATCACAGCCGGAGCAGAAGCCTAATCTTGCAATAACATTTTGCGGTGTTGCCTCCGAAAGGATTGTTAAGGCAAATTTTCCGGATTTTTCGAGCGCGGTAAAGGTATAGTTATTTTTATTAACGCTGATAGCAATGGTTGGGTTATCGCTTGTTACCTGTACTGCGGTGTTTATAATGCAGCCTGTTGGCCTTTCGCCGTCCATTACCGTAAGCGCATACATGCCGTACGAAATTTTCCACAAAACTGATTTATCCATTTCACTGCCTCCGTTTCTTGTTAAAAAATTTTATGCTTTGCACTTTTGTTAACAAAACAATTATTACTGCTATAATTATTATAACTTTTATACATTGTAATAAGCAATAAATATTTAAAAATCTGCAAAAAAATAACCCGGCTTGCAGCCGGGCTTTTTTATATGGCCGTTATGCCTGTCCAAGCACAACCATGTCTTTGCCGAGCATTGGCAGTTTGTTGCCAAAAGCGTCGTACTTATATAAATCAAGGCGTTCTATATCAGCTTTTTCGGCAGGCAGGTTTAAATTATACTGCTGGTTTAAGGTGTTTATTAAATCAACCGCTTTCATGCTGCCGTTTGGCGTTATGCGGCAGCTGAAATTAAGCACCAGTTCTCCGCCGCTGTTTTGAGCCGTAATATGCGGTATAAAAAACTTAACGTCAATTTCTTTTACTTTTGTTTTGGCTTTCGGCGCCGCTTTGGCATAAATTATGCTTTCAGCTTCGTTAAACGCCGCCACAGCTTCGTCAACCGGCTTGTCATACGGCAAGGTTACACTGTAATCCGCGCCGCCTGCTTCCGCCATAAGCGCGGGGGCATTGGTTGCCGTTACATCTGCCGCCAAAATGCGGATTCCTCGCGGCAGTGCTTTTTGCATTTTTTCTGCGGCTTCTTCTGCCGTCATCGGTTCAGCCAGTTCAATTTCACAAAATTCGGCATAACTAACCACGCCAACGCCCAGTGCCGATGCCAGCGAGAATTTTAAATGCGGGTTAAAGCCTTCGCTGTATGCAGCAGGCAGTTTTGCCCTGCGGATAGCGCGTTCGATAGTACGCACGTATTCAAGATGGGATATAAACCTTATGCTTTTATCTTTGGTTATTTTTAATCTCAGTTTCATTTTATTAACCTTCCACTTTAACTTGTACGCCAAGTTTTTGGCAAACACCGCAGCCGGTGCAGCTGCCGCGGCGGCAGTCG
>OKXB01000917.1_pt1 | contig 32805 bp, 28 predicted proteins | sample 1601731 | NCBI WGS metagenome assembly OKXB01 (sample SAMN04414077, study PRJEB24778) | human gut metagenome | material: faecal | host: Homo sapiens
TTAGAAGAAGTTATTAATAAAGCTATTGTAGTTCATATACCTATATTAGTTCCTATAGCTAATTACTTATCACCTGTTTTAGCAGCACTCATTACAGGGGTTGGGGCTGTTTTGATATTGCAACTTTATAGTAAATACCAGTCTAATATAGAGTATAAAAAGGTGGTGAGAAAAATTTCAAATGTAAAGAATAAATTACATGATTTAAACGTCGTAAATACTGTAATAAGCGGGGAAGATGCTACGGAAATGGTTTCTTGTTCTATTTTTTCTTTTACGAATGCTTGTTATATAGCAAGAGCCTGTGAAAATGAAATACATAATTCATTGTCGGATATAAAAGCTGGTGGTCAAGAACGACAAATAATAATAGATAATATTTATCAAAATCAATCAGACATAGATGAGTTGTTAATATTAATGTCAAAACAATAGAAAGTATGAGTAACATAGAATTGTATAAAGTTGATGTAGATCCTTCAAAGTTGATAATAGATTTGATAGGATTACAAAGTTCTCTCACGCAATCAGAATTTGAAATACAAAAATTGTATGATAAATTAGAGAAAAGAAAGTTACCAATAGAAAAAGCATTAGCAAAATATGATGAATCTTACAGCTTGTTTGGTAAAGACATTGTAAAGAAAAAGTATATAATAGAACGAATGACTATAGAACAGGTTGTAAATTTAATAAGTGAAGTTGATGATATAAGTCGAGATGAAAGAGAACTTATTACAAATATACTTCGAAAGAGTAATGAAAATATGAAAAAAGTTGCTCAATTAATTTCTGGACTATCACTTTTGTCAAATATGAGCTTTCATGATATTAGTGAAGTAAGTAAAAAAATAAGAGCAATAGATCAGGATCAAGAGAATTCTTTTCTTTTAATAAATAAGACATCGTTACAGCTTAAAGAATTTGTATATAGTCAATATAATAGAATATCTGCAGAGAAAGAAAGATTTGATTTTCTAATTAATCGTATAGAGACATTGGAATCAGCCTCCAAAGAACTTCTGCATAATGCGTTTTTATCTCTGAAAGATAAATTTGAAGAGGAATTTTTTATTTCGATGAAACATGAAAGGGAAAAATATAATTTAGAACTGAAAAAATGGAAATTTTTTTCGATATTAGCTTTGGTTGGAGGAATTATTAGTGTTTTAATGATGTGCTTATTTAAATTCGTTATATAATAATAGCTCTTTCTCGGACACTTTTTGTCCGTCCCATACCTTTCTTTTGCATCATAATCATCAAACAGGAAAGATATGCGATACGACAAAGACCTACAATTCTTGGCTGAATGCCGGAATGAGGATTTAAAAACATTGGCGGATTACTTGACGCATGACGTTAAAGGGGAGATCCGCATGGCAGAACAATTGACGGATACGGATGCTTATTTGTGTAATTATCCGGATAATATGCGGAATATGTGGCGAGAGATCGCAAACGAACTTCAACGGTATGGAGGAAATACGATCGTAAACTGTTGCCGGGGGCATGGAGTCCCTTATCGGGAGATCATGCGGGATGTATGTAGAAAGATTCGGGTGGCTTATTCAGAGCATGATCCCATTGAGGCTTTGGAAGAGTGTCTGTTGCGGAAGATGTTTGCGGATGCGGTCGAACGTATGGATACGAGGGAACTGGGAGAGTTGGCGGTGGCTTTGGATATTCCGGTAAAAGATTTACGGAAACAATGTACGTTGGCGGCAGTACAATTTCTTATACGAAAAGGAGGTGGAGCCTTAGCTTCGAAGATAGCGTTGTATACTGTTAATATGGTTTCTCGAATGATGTTGAGGCATGGATTGCGGTTTGTTGGCAGAAACACGCTTGGAAAAGTGGCTTCTGTTTTCTCCGGTCCGTTTGGATGGGCTTTGACTGCCGGTTGGACAGCATACGATTTGTCTTCTCCGGCTTATCGGGTGACGATCCCTTGTGTGATTCAAATCGCTTATATGCGCTCGGTGTATAATCAATCTACTTGGAAGGTTTTAACGGCTTGATATATTATGGAAGCAAAAGATATTATGCATCCGGAAGATGCGAAAGCGATTCAGGCGGTCAAGATGATCCCCGGAATGGATAAGGTGATAGCCTGTTTCATTAAGTTCGGATTTGAACAGCGATTTCGTGGAGAGAATTTGGGAAACATGATACGGGTTGATGCTTGGAATTATCCTGTATTGTATCATGATTTTAAAGAATTAATACAAAAAGTCGGTATTCGGGAGCCGGAATTGTATATCTATAACTCTCCTTATATGAATGCTTACACGTATGGCGAGACTTTTACTTTTATTGCCCTTACCAGCGGATTGATCGAACATTTGGATCGTGAAGAGCTTAATTCAGTCATAGGACATGAGTGTGGTCATATACTTTGTAAGCATGTGTTATATAAAACCATTCTGATCACATTGGAAGAAACCGGGTTCTTATTGGGCTTGATACATAGAGGTTTGTTTTTGCCGATATATGGTGTGTTGCAATATTGGAACCAAAAGAGTGAGTTGTCCGCAGACCGATGTGCCTCGGTCTTGGTTGGGGAAGAAGTGTATCAATCAGCCCTAGCCAAGCTTGCTTCCGGATTAAAGAGTGATCAACGGGATAATTTGATCCAGCAGGGAAAAGCTTATGATGAATTTTGTAAGTCTTCTTTATGGAACCGTTTACAACAGGGGTATCGTACAGCTTTTTATTCTCATCCTCAGTTGTGTGTCCGAGCATTGGAGGTGGAGCGATGGAGGTATTCTTATCAATATCGGCATTTGCTAAGTTTAGCACATAGTTTTAAGTATGAAATCAATTAACAGGGAGATCATGGACATACGAATAATAAAACAAACAGGTATATGAAATCTCCCAAATGGAGGAAGAATTTTCGGAAAGTTTGATTGCGGTATCCCAGTTTTTCCTTACCACATTGAACTATCTATAAAGGAAACGAGTTTCGGAATCTTATCGGGAATCTTTTGAGAAGACTAGCCAAACGCTTCAAAAAGAGGAGGAGTTTTATCGAGTAGCACCGGCTTGGGATGCTTTGCTGGTTTCGGTATTTTACTATAAGCAGGCTATGGTTTGCCATTTGATTGTGGAATTGAATACATGCTGGTAAGTGATAGGATGTATCGTTGAATGAAAATGATTAATTTATATGATTATGGATGTTTTAGTAAAGCAAGTAAATAATTATTAGAAGAAAGAGTTTGAGTTGAACTTATGAAGAGGATGGGGCTTTTCCCATTATTTTTGCATGAATTTGTCAAATCTGTAATTTGCATCGTATGTACTTTGGAAAGTGGAAAATCATTCCTACTTTCGTATTTTGAATAATTATTATCGGTTTATGAACAAACATGAACGCTGTCTTTGGATTGTCAGTACATTTATGGATTATGGGAACGCTTCGTTGAAGGATTTGAATGAACGTTTCCGGCGTTATTCGCGGAATTATGAAAACGAAGAGATTCAGGCACGGACATTCGATCGTGATAGAAAGTATATCGCTTTGACGTTTCAGGTTGACATTGATTTTGATCCGCATATCAAGCAGTATTATCTAGTGAATCCGGAGGAGATACAGAATAATCCTATCTTTAAATATTTGCTCGGCAGTATCCATGTGAACAACTTATCCGTGTTGGCGTTAAAGCATAAAGAGAAGATCATGCTACAAGAGATTCCAACAGGTGTCGAACAACTACATATCCTTTTGGATGCTATTGATAAGAAGCGGACGGTTTGTTTCGATTATACCTCCTATTATACCAAAGACAAAACTTATACTTTCGAGGTAATTCCTTGTTTTTTGCGGATGTTCGAATCTCGTTGGTACTTGATTTGTGAATATTGGGATCGTAGTGCAACTCGTGTCCTTGCTTTGGAACGGATGCGGTCGTTAGTTATCGGCAAGAAAGAGGGTTTGCCTTCCCCTGATGTGACTCCAGGGCGATTCTATCAAGATTGCTTCGGTATTATTCGGGACGATAAACAACCGGAAGAGATAATATTGAAAGTCTTCCATAACCAAGTGGACTATATACGATCTGTTCCGCTCCACCCTTCACAAGAAGAATTGGAGACTACTGGCGAATACTCTATCTTTCGGTATAGCCTGCGACCATCGTACGATTTTGTCCAGCATTTGTTATGGCATCGGGAGAATTTGGAGGTATTGTGTCCTGCTTCACTTCGGGAGGAAATGCAGAGGCTTCTTCGGGTGATGTTAGATCGATATAAATAGTTGGGTGGGAAAAGCTGTTCGCTTTATCGTTTGGGTAAACGAAAAATTGTGGGATTTTGCCTATCTTTGTCCGGCATATTAAAGCATAAAAGGCAGTATGATCAGTTATTTACAGATAGACGGACTTACCAAGAGCTTCGGTGATTTGGTTCTTTTTGAGGATATTACGTTTGGAATTGCACAGGGGCAGAAAGTGGGCCTTATTGCAAAGAACGGTACAGGTAAAACAACTTTACTGAATATCATTGCCGGGAAAGAAGATTATGACAGTGGAGCTGTCGTGTTCCGTAACGACCTGCGTGTCGGTTATCTGGAGCAGACACCGGTTTATCCCGAAGGATTAACCGTTCTTCAGGCCTGTTTTTATTCCCCGAATGAGACGGTTCGACTGATCGCTGAGTATGAAGAAGCTATGGCCAGTGACGATCATTCCAACTTGCAGGATATCCTGATGCGTATGGATAATCTGAAAGCCTGGGATTATGAACAACGGGCCAAGCAAATCCTTTCACAACTAAAGATCACAAACTTCGACCAGAAAGTGGAACATCTGTCCGGCGGACAGTTGAAACGCGTGGCATTGGCTAACGTTTTGATCACTGATCCTGAACTGATTATCCTCGATGAGCCGACCAACCACCTCGACCTGGAAATGACCGAATGGCTGGAAGGATACCTGAGCCGTGCCAATATCAGTATTCTGATGGTGACGCACGATCGTTATTTCCTGGATCGGGTTTGTAGTGAGATTATCGAAATAGATCGTCAGCAAATCTATCAATATAAAGGTAATTATAGCTACTATCTGGAAAAACGGCAGGAACGTATGGAGGCGATGAATACGGAAGTGGAACGAGCTAACAATCTGTTACGTAAGGAACTGGAGTGGATGCGCCGGCAGCCGCAAGCCCGTGGAACGAAGGCTAAATATCGTATCGATGCTTTTTATGAACTGGAGAAGAAAGCCAAGCAGCAACGGGATAACGGAAATGTGAATCTGGATGTGAAAGCTTCCTATATCGGATCGAAGATATTTGAAGCGGAGCATGTGACGAAAAGCTTTGGCAATATTAAAATCGTAGAAGATTTCAATTATATTTTTGCCCGTTTCGAGAAGATGGGTATTGTCGGTAATAATGGTACCGGGAAATCTACCTTCATTAAAATGCTGATGGGGGAAGTGGAACCGGATAGCGGACGCTTCGATGTGGGCGAAACTGTTCGTTTCGGCTATTACAGTCAGGATGGCTTGAAGTTTGACGAACAGATGAAGGTGATCGATGTCGTACAGGATATTGCCGAATATGTAGACCTGGGCGACGGAAAGAAACTGGGTGTTTCTCAGTTCCTGAATTATTTCCTGTTTACTCCCGAAAAACAACATAGCTATGTTTATAAACTGAGTGGGGGAGAGAAGCGGCGTCTTTATCTGTGTACAGTCCTGATGCGTAACCCGAATTTCCTTGTACTGGATGAGCCGACCAACGACCTGGATATCGTAACGCTGAATGTGCTGGAAGAATATCTGCGTAACTTTAAAGGTTGCGTGATCGTTGTTTCCCACGACCGCTACTTTATGGATAAGGTTGTTGATCATCTACTGGTATTTCGTGGCAATGCCGACCTAAAAGATTTCCCCGGCAACTATACTCAATATCGCGACTGGAAAGAGGTACAGGATCAGTTGGAGAAGGAAGCGGAAGCTGCCCGCCAGCCCAAACAAGCTCCTGCTCCTGAAAAGAACAACCGCCCTCAGAATGAACAGAAAAAGAAACTATCTTTCAAGGAACGGAAGGAGTTTGAAGCGCTGGAAGAAGAAATACCTGCGCTTGAAGCTGAAAAAGCTGAACTTGAAACGGTTATGAGCAGCGGAACATTGAGCAACGACGAGTTGATGGCAAAGTCGGAACGCATTGCAAAAGTGATTGAAGAAATAGATGAAAAGACAATGCGCTGGCTGGAGTTAAGTGAGCTGGCTTAAAGATATGAACGAAACGAAACCTGTGCTTTGGAACCGGAATTTCATCCAGTGTTGTATTTCTTATTTCCTGATGAATTTCTCTTTTTACATGCTGATGCCGACTATGCCGGTTTATTTGGTGGAGGTATTGAAGATTAATCCGTCGGAGGTGGGTGTGGCATTATCCAGTTATTCGATAGGGTTGCTGTGCGTCCGTCCCTTTTCCGGATACTTGGTGGATTGCTTTTCACGCAAACCGTTATATCTCTTTGCCTTTACGGTTTTTGCCTGTATGTTTACCGGTTATTTGTTTGCAACGACGGTCCTGACGATAATGGCTGTCCGTTTTATTCAGGGTGGCTTTATGGGGATGACTTCCGTTTCCGGTAATACCATTGCGATAGATGTGATTCCTTCCAGGCGAAGAGGCGAAGGAATGGGGTTTTATGGATTGACGATTAATCTGGCGATGTCGCTTGCTCCGTTGGTGGCGGTCGCTGTTTATGATAGGTATGGTTTTCATCCGCTGGTGCTGGTAGGTCTGGCGATAGCGTTGGTTGGTGTCGGCTCTGTCTGTCTGATTCGTTATCCGAAACGGGAGAAGGTGGAACGGCCTCCTTTTTCGCTGGATCGTTTTATTCTGGTGAAAGCGTTACCGACGGCATTGGCTTACCTGTTGAGTGCAATCCCTTATGGGATGGTTGTTTCTTTCGTCGTGCTGTACGGAAAAGAGATCAATGTGTCGAATCCCGGTTATTTCTTTATTTTTATGGCGATAGGGGTCGGTACGGCAAGGCTTATCTCCGGGCGGTTGGTCGATCACGGGAAGATACATCTGGTATCGATTAGTGCGTTGGTGTTTCTGACACTTTCGTTTGCTGTATTTGCTTTGTTTCATAATGAAATTGTTTTTTTTGCTTCTGCGCTGGCGATAGGCATCGGATTCGGTGTTTGTGTCCCGGCTATCCAGTGTCTTTTCGTAAATGTCGCTCCGCATCATATGCGTGGAACGGCAACTTCCACTTATCTGACATCTTTTGATTTCGGAGTGGGAATCGGAATGTTGGCAGCCGGCTTCATCGCTTCGCATGCCGATCTGGCAACAGCCTATCTGGTAGGTGCCGGATGCTGCCTGGTGTCGCTCCTGGTTTATTTGCGGTGGGTGAGACCGTCGTATGAGAAGCATAAATTGGTCGATTGAATTTTATTACTTGCCTGATTAGATTGGTTTCTTTTGTTTATATTTGTGCTGTGGTCTCGTTTTGGGGACTGCAATGATAATTAAAAATGTCGGGTACATGAAAAACATTCTGTTAACCATCTTTTTACTGACATATACCTGTTTGCCGTGTTTTTGCCAGCAAACAGTCGATGAAGCCTGGGTCGCTTCTATTAATGAAGAATATGCAGCCTTTCCTTCCGAACTTATCTATCTCCAAACCAGCAAAGGTATTTATGAGACAGGAGAAGACCTTTGGTTTAAAGCATATCAGTTGAATTCCCAATCTTTTGCATTCTCCAATCAAAGTCAGACATTGTATCTGCAAATGATAAATAATAAGGATAGTATCGTTTGGCAAGAGAAATATCCGGTAGAAAACGGTATGGTATTCGGACATGTTTATGTCAGTGAGAAGCTGGTGGATGGTGATTATTTTCTGGAAGCCTATACCCGTCACTCTTTTCATAACGACACAACAGGAATTCTGTCTTCACGTAAAGTAAGGATTGTCAAAAATATAGCTCATGATAATCAACAATCGGAAGATGTAGGAAAAGATAGTTTGCGATTTGATGTTTTTCCGGAGGGAGGAAATTTGGTTTCGGGTTTGCCTTCACGTGTGGCGTTTAAGGCAACAAATGGCAAAGGATATCCGGTAGAGGTAAAGGGTACTTTATACCAAGATGATACTCCGGTCACCCTATTGGAAAGTAGTCATGACGGAATGGGGGTTTTCTTCTTTACTCCTGATACAGAAAAGAAATACCGGATAGAGTTAGAGGATGGTGCTTGTTATTCTTTACCGGAGATTTACCCACAAGGAATGACTTTAAGCCTATCCAAACAAGACAAGAAAAATCTGGAGTTTTTTATCTCACAAACCGAAGGTTCTCCTGCTCAGGACGTTTGTCTGGTAGGACAAGTCCGTGGGATGATTTGCTGTGTGGCAAAGGGAGTGTTGAAGGACCGGCTTAAAATAAAAATGCCGCTTAGTGAGTTCTTTTATCAGGGAATCGCAGAGTTCACCTTGTTTAATGGCGATATGCAACCGGTTGCAGAAAGGTTGGTTTACGTGCATCCGGAAAAGAAGTTACAGATCAATATTGAACCGGATAAGAAAACATATGCCCTTCGTGAAAAAGCTACATTGAAAATAAAGGTGACGGATGGGAATGGAGTACCAGTGAAAACGAATCTGGGCCTTAGTGTATTTGATAAGGCATATATTAATCCGGCAGATCCGGTAAACATATTGACGCATTGTTATCTATCCTCTCAGATACGCGGAAAGATTCATAATCCGCTTTATTATTTCGATGAAAAGAACAGCGACAGGAAAGAAGCGTTGGACCTGTTGTTACTTACACAAGGCTGGCGACGATATGTGTGGAATGCAGCAGAACCTGATTACCAGGGGGGACCGTTTTTAACAGATGAAATCAATGGCATACAGACCCTTCAGAGTAAGAAAAAGGACAAACAAAATGAAGGAGCAGAACAGCTTATTCAGATATTCGGTGCAGAGGGAAATTCTCAGTTTATATGGACAGACTCTACAGGGCATTTTATGATTGACACGGACAAAATGAAAGCACTTCAAGGAGGCTATGTGTATTTGAAGCCCATGTTGTCGAAAGAGTTCAAACCAACACTTGAATTGGTGGATTATTTTCCTTTAATTGATAGCATAAAGAAGAACAGACCTCATCATTATCCGATAGCGGAATTGTCATACCATAAGAAAGAACAAATTCTTGATTTGCCAGTGATAAGCAGTGACAGTACCATACTATTGAATGAGGTGACTATAACGGCAAAGGGACATAAACCGTTTAGAGATAAAATGATGGGACGACTGGATAGTTTGGCACAAGTGAACTTAGGACCATGGGTATGTAAGCATGGTTGGTTGGAAAACTATAAAGAAGGATATACTCACCATCATGATCCTCGCTATTGTCCATGTGTAGTTGATGACGGAGAGCCGAGAACCGCTCCTGTAATAGGTAAACAATACACAATAATGAAAGCGGAATATTATACTTGTGGGGCGAAAGGAGGTTGGTGTTTTAAACCATTAGATCGTCAAACGATTACTTATCAAGGAGTATTGTATACCGAAGAAGAACTACTTCGTATGAATAACCTCTGGCGTACCAAAGGCTATTACGCCTCCCGTGAGTTTTACCAGCCGGACGAAGTGGATATGTCGTTATCCACACCGGATGCCCGAAATACCTTACTGTGGCAACCTTCCGTCATTACGGACGAAAAAGGCGAAGCGACTGTTTCGTTCTATTGCTCGGATATTAATACCGGATTTGTGGGAATAGCGGAGGGTGTCGATGGTATGGAACTGCTCGGTACTGGGAAATGTGAGTTCAGGGTCGTTAGGAATTTTAATTGAATAAGATTGAATGAAGTTAGAGGATATAGTTGAGCACTATGGCACAATGGTCGCAACCATTGCCCACCGGATGATTCAGAACAGGGAGATTGCGAAGGAGGCGGCTCAGGAAGTCTGGTATGAGGTGTTTAAGAGCCTGCCTTCGTTCAATGCAGATTCTGAATTATCGACCTGGATTTATACGATTGCGAAGCGGACTATTTCGCGGTATGCTCAAAATGAAAAGGTGGCGACCTTGGTGAAGCTGGAGCAATTCAGGGCCTTGCAGGAAATCGAATATACCGGTTCTGATGAGGAACGGAAAGAGTGGGTCAAAGAAAGATGTGACTGGTGCTTGACGGCTTTGAATCATTGCCTGAATAATGATGCCCGGCTGATTTTTATTTTTAAGGAGAATATAGGGCTTTCTCATAAAGAGATCGGGGAGATTATGGAAATGTCAGTGGAGAATGTCCGTAAGATATACTCCCGTTCCATTGATAAGATCAGCCATTTCCTGACCGATACCTGTCCGCTTTATAATCCTGCGGGAACCTGTAAATGCAGGATTTGTAAACAGGTCTTTTTTATTGACCTGGATAAAGAATATACCACAGTTGCCAAAATGATACGGTTGGCTGACCTGTATCAGAAGTTTGAAAAAGATTTGCCCCGGAAGAATTATTGGGAAAAATTTTTGGACTGAGTTGTCACAATCTCTACACTGTTACTCACTAATTATAATGTATAACTTAAAAAGTAACATTATGATGAGTAAAATTGAATTTTTGAGAGAACAAATCATTGAAGCACGGAATTTTGTAAACCGTCTGATTTCGGAAATGCCCGAAGAGCTATGGTACACAATTCCGGAAGGTACGGATTCAAACTTTGCCTGGCAGATCGGGCATCTGCTGGTTTCACAGAATTTTCATGCCATTACAACGATAACCGGGGTAAATGAAGATATTAAACGGCAGATACCAATTGCCCGTTATAATAAAATCTTTAATGGTATGGGGACTTTGCATCGTTCCGTTGAAAGGAACTTTATCCCTGCTTCGGAATTAAAGGAACAATTGGATTTTGTACACGATATTTGCCTTGCAAACCTACTGACTCTTAACGATGAAACTCTGAAAGAACCCCTTGAACCAATCCCGTTTAAGCATCCCGTTGCCGATATAAAGTACGAAGCCTTGTCCTGGTGTTTCAAGCATGAGATGTGGCATAGTGCCGAGATGGAGGCAATAAAAAGGGCTTTGGGATATCCGATAGTCTGGATGAAGTAATAAATCTGTTCGTGAACAATGTTATAAAACATATTGTTATATACACAAAGGCAAAAAGAAAAAAGAGAGATAGATTCGGAGGCAGCGGCCTCCATGTTTAGGTTTATTAATTTAATGTTTAGGTATTATGAGACGTTTAGGTATGGCTGTATCAGCCATTTTATTATGTGCAACGGTAGGTTTTGCACGCGAGAACCGGAACAATGTGAGTAAAGAACCGTTTGCTATTAACTTTGAGAAACTGAGTTATTATTTACAATTAACCCCGTCTCAGACAGGTGAAGTAGCAAATATAAATGAATTTTTCCTGGATAAACAACGTGAGAGTCTTCGTGCCAGCGAAAGCCAGCAACAAAAAAAGATGCATCAGGCTGTTTATGGAAATCTGAAGTTGATGAAAAAGGTTCTGACGCCCGATCAGTATCGCAAATATGTAACATTGTTGAATGTGACAAATAATAATAATCGTGCACTGAACCTTTAATATAAAAGGTGAGGGGGATTTGTTCCCCGGATCGCGATTGTTGAAAACAGGTGGAAGAGATTACGCAATTTGTTTGTGTAGTCTCTTCTTTTTTTATCTATCTTTGCGGCATTGAAAACAAATAATGATTGAATCTAAATTATGAAACAACTTGGTTTTCCTTCTAATGCTACATTGAAGAGTAATGCAGTCGATTATTCTCTGATTGTGGTTGGGGCTTTTTTGCAGGCATTGAGTTATGTACTTTTCCTGGCTCCCTTTAAAATTGTACCGGGGGGTGTTTATGGTATTTCCATCGTTTTGCATTATGTGACGAAAGGTGTTTTCTCCATTTTTCCGGACGGTTTGCCGATGGGTGCTACTGCCTTATGTTTTAACGTTCCATTGTTGTTGCTGGCAATGAAAAAGATCGGTCTTGCTTCAGGACCGAAAACGATCGTGACATTTGTGCTTATTTCCGTCTTTACGGACACATTATCCTATTTTTGCGGAACGGAACCGCTGGTGGAAAATGATACGTTTATCGCTTGTTTCTATGGAGGGGCGATATTGGGTATCGGTGTGACTTGTGTGTTTAAGGCGCAAAGTACCAGTGCGGGAACAGATGTGTTGGCCCGTGTTATTGCCAATAATTCCAATTTGAAAGTAAGTAATATGATTATAATACTGGATTCTGCGATCGTGATGTTAGGCTTGATCGTATTCCAGGACTGGGCGGTTCCATTGTATTCCTGGTTCGCTATTTTCGTGTATGGAAAGGTTGTTGAAATGTTCCAGACGGAGAATCCGAATCGTGCCGTCTTTATCGTATCGAAGAAGACACAGGAGATAAAAGACCTGATTGTCGGAAAGATGGGGATGCGGGGTACTTTCCTCCACGGACGGGGCATGTATGAAGGAAAGGAAAAAGAGATCATCTTTACCATTGCCGAACGTAAGGATATGCCGCGCCTGAAAGATGAAATTAAGGAGATCGATCCGAACGCTTTTATTTCTACTATGCATGCGAGCAAGGATTCGCCTCGTCCGGGAATCTGAGGAATTGAAAATTAATAATTTAAAATTGAAAATTAAATGGGGAGATTAACTGCAAACCGATATTAATTTTCAATTTTCAACTTTCAATTTTCAATTATTTCCTATCTTTGCCGAACTTTAAACTAACATATAGAAAAAGTAATGCCTAATATCTCACAGCGGGGTGTCAATATGCCGGCTTCCCCCATTAGAAAACTCGTTCCGCTAGCCAACAAGGCTAAAGCAAAGGGTACCAAGGTGTACCATCTGAATATCGGTCAACCGGATTTACCTACTCCCGAGGTCGCGATGGAGGCCATGCGCCGTATTGACCGTAAAGTATTGGAATATTCTCCGAGTGAGGGAATTCGTAGTTTCCGTGAGAAATTGGTTAAATACTATGCGAAATTCAATATCAATGTCGATGTTGAAGATATAATCATCACTACCGGAGGCTCGGAAGCTGTATTCTTTTCGTTTATGGCTTGTCTGGATCCGGGGGATGAAATTATTGTTCCCGAACCTGCGTATGCAAACTATATGGCGTTTGCCATTTCCTGTGGAGCTGTGATCAAAACAGTTCCGTCTACTATCGATGAAGGTTTTGCTCTTCCTTCGGTGGAACGGTTTGAGGAGCTGATCACTCCGCGTACCAAAGCGATCCTGATCTGTAACCCGAATAATCCGACCGGTTATCTGTACACACAGAAGGAAATGGATCAGATTCGTGATATCGTAAAGAAATATGATCTGTTCCTGTTCTCGGATGAGGTATATCGTGAATTCTGTTATACGGGTGCTCCTTATATCTCGGCATTCCATTTGAAGGGTATCGAGAATAATGTGGTGCTGGTGGATTCGGTTTCCAAACGTTACAGCGAATGCGGTATCCGTATCGGTGCGCTGATTACGAAGAACCAGATGGTGAAGGAAAATGTTATAAAATGGTGTCAGGCACGTCTGAGTCCTCCTTTGGTCGGACAGATCATTGCAGAGGCTTCACTGGATACGCCTGAAGATTATATGCTGGATGTTTACAACGAATATGTGGAACGCCGTAAATTCCTGATCGACGGGTTGAACCGTATTCCGGGTTGTTATTCTCCGATCCCTATGGGGGCCTTCTATACGGTTGCCAAATTGCCGGTGGATGATGCCGATAAGTTCTGTGCCTGGTGTCTGGACGAGTTCGAATATGAAGGACAGACGGTTATGATGGCTCCGGCTTCCGGTTTCTATACAACACCCGGTTTGGGGAAAAATGAAGTGCGTATTGCGTATGTCCTGAAAAAGGAAGATTTGGCAAAAGCACTGGTGGTTCTGGCAAAGGCGTTGGAGGCTTATCCGGGAAGAGTCATTTAATCAACTGAATCGAATTGAACTTAGAACTATTTATAGCACGAAGAATTCATTTCAGTAAGGAGGGGAATCGTCAGGTTACTCCTCCTGCTGTTCGTATTGCCATAGTCGGTGTAGCGCTAGGGTTGGCGGTGATGATTCTTTCGGTTGCTATTGTGATTGGTTTTAAGAAAGAGGTTCGTAATAGGGTGATTGGTTTTGGTTCTCACATTCAGATCACCAATTTTGATAATAACAGTTCGTATGAAACGACGCCGATTGCGGTGAGCGATTCTTTGCTTCAGGCACTCCGGGAGTTTCCTGGCATTAAGCATATAGAAGGATATGCCACTAAAATGGGCATTTTGAAAACGGATAGTGATTTTCAGGGTGTCGTATTGAAAGGGATCGATACGGATTATGACTGGAGTTTTTTCCGGAACAACCTGAAAGAAGGTGAGTTGCTGACGATAGACCCCAAAAAGACTTCGACTGATGTGATCATTTCCAAATATTTATCCGACTTGCTGGGATTGAAGCTGGGCGACAGTATTCGGACTTATTTTGTGCAGGAAGATATTCGTGCCCGAAAACTCAATATCGCCGGGATTTACGAGACCGGCTTTATGGATTATGACAAGCTGTTTGTTTTGGCTGACATTAAGCAGATCCGCCGGTTGAACGGTTGGGAGAAGGATGAGGTCAGTGGACTGGAATTGCTTGTAGATGATTACGATAAGCTGGACCAGATTGCGGAAGACCTGTATTTCAATCTGGTGGAGAAACAGGATCGTCATGGAAATACGTATTTTACCCGTTCGATAAAGGAGATGAATCCTATGATATTTAACTGGCTCGATGTGCTGGATGTGAATGTGGTAGTTATTCTTATCCTGATCTTTGCGGTTGCAGGGTTTACTATGATTTCCGGTTTGCTTATTATTATTCTGGAGCGGACGAATATGATCGGTATCCTGAAAGCGTTGGGTGAGAACAATGTCAGTATCCGCAAGATATTTCTTTATATTTCTTTCTTCCTGATCGGGAAGGGGATGCTTTGGGGGAATGTGGTTGGTATCGCTATTTGTTTGATCCAGTCTCATTTTCGTATAATAAAACTGGATCCTTCCATCTATTATCTGGATGCGGTGCCTATTGATTTAAGTATAGTCTCTTTGATTCTCCTGAATATCGGGACCTTATGTGCATCGATGCTGATGATGCTCGGTCCGTCTTACCTTATCACGAAGATCGATCCTGCCAAGAGCATACGATTTGAGTAATTTTCAATTCATTTATTTCCCAGGCGGAATGTATAATCGTTTTTTCCTCTGAATATCCTGTAAATTCTTACGTATAGATTGAACAGGGGCAGCAGCAGTTCCAGGAAGAACAGCCAGCCGGTTACAGGTTTCTGTTGCAGGAGTTTGGCTGATTTGTGCAGGATTGTCGCTTTGGTTGAAAAACGTATGATGTATAATAATCCTGCCAGTATGGATATCAGCCAGTTGCCTAAAATACCCATGACGATACTGGTGATTACCGCGATAAAGAAAAGGAAATAACTCAGGCTTTCCATCCTGAAAAAGGTCAGGTTCCAGCCTTTATAATAACGTTGGGTGGCGGCACGTGATACTTTCATCTCTTTCCACATGCTGAAACGGTCTATCTTTGCCATTTCCGTGATGCTTTCCGGAGAATATTCTACCCAGGTATTCTGATCGGTTGCAGACTCGTTGATAAATAAATCGTCATCGCCGGCATGCAGGCTGAGCGATTTGTAATACCCTTTATGGGCAAAGAATAAATCTTTCCGGTATGAGAGGTTACGGCCGTTGCCGGTATAGGGATTTCCGGTGAGGGCGGACGAGATATATTGCAATCCGGTTATCAGGTTATCATAAGCGACCAACTTATGGAAAAATCCTTTGTGATGCCCATATGCACAAAAGCCTAAAATGATGTTTGTACTGGAGGTATAGTTGCGTGCCATGGCTGATATCCAGTTTTTACCCATAGGTTCGCAATTGGCTTCCGTAAAAAGGAGGATGTCGTGTTTGGCGGCTTTGATACCGACAGTGAGTGCCAGTTTTTTACGGCTCAGGTATTTTACGTCTTCCGGGATATAGGTGTGATAAAGATGATCATATTCGTTCTTGAATGTTTTTAAAACTTCGTCACTCTCATCGGTGGAACCGTCGTTGACAACAACGATTTCGTATTCCGGATAGTCCTGGTTCAACAAAGCCGGAAGGTGTTTCTTTAGATTCTCCGATTCGTTCTTGGCATAGACAATCACGGAAACGGCAGGCTTTGCCTGTCCCTGTTGCATTTGTCTTCTTTTAGCCTGTCTCAACGGGCGGGCATAAGTGACAAGATAATATAAGAGCTGGATGATGAATAGACCGGCAGTCGTGCCTGCCAGTATCATTTCTATATGATTGAAAATAAGTAAGTCGTTCATTCTTGAAGATGTAAATTAAAAAACGTACAAATGTACATGTTTCCTTCCTAATTACCACATTCAAAAAGAAATATCCTGAAGTTCCTGTTTATACCAGTAAATGTGCAATTAATGTAAAAGGCGGCCGGAAAGAAGGAAGTACTTTTGCTGCGGTAATTTTAATAGGAATAATGTGATGAATAGAAAAATGGGAATCGTGGTTCTGGTCCTTTCTTTATTAGCGGCTCTGGAACCTTTGAGCATAGATCTTTATCTCCCTGCTTTTACAGATATTGCTGAAAGCCTGCAAGTTTCTTTGAGTGAAGTACAAATATCCTTATCCATCTTTCTGGCAGGTTTTGCTATCGGACAACTGTTCTGGGGGACGCTTTCTGATTATTACGGACGGAAGAATCCGATCTTGGCAGCTACGGCTTTGTATACGATCAGTTCGTTTGCTTCCATCTATGTGACTTCGATCGAACAGTTGTGGGTAATCCGCTTTCTGCAAGCCTTTGGCGGTTGTGCCGGAGTGGTGGTAGGACGTGCTGCTGTGAATGATTTGTTTGTAAATGAACAGCGGACGAAGGTATTCTCCCTGTTGGTGATCATTTCCGGAATTGCACCGGTTATTGCGCCGACTATCGGGAATTTGTTATTGAAACAGTGGCATTGGCACGGGGTGTTTAATACAATGGCCCTGTTAGGAGCCTTTACTATTCTGCTGACCTGGTTGTTTCTTCCGAAAAGTAAACCGGCGGCATTATCCGGAGAGATGAATGCGAAGAAGCCTTCGGTGAAAGAGATGGTAAAAGGATATGTCAGGGTGATGAAAGTATGGCCGTTCATGGTTTACACCATTATTGGTTGTATGGCTTATGGAGGTTTGATGGTCTATGTGTCTAATGCTCCTTTTCTGATTATGGAGAAGGGGGGTATGTCGGGTGATACGTTTGCAATCATTTTTGCGATCAATTCGTTGGGATTGATGTTCGGGACTTATATTATTAATTTTATGCTGAAATATATGACGTTGAAGAAGCTGGTACGATATACGCTGGCTGTGCAGCTGTTGATCGGGACATTACTGATTGTTATAGCTTTTGCTTCGACCTCTGTTATTCCTTTGTTGGTACTGGTATTTCTGAATCTGATTCCGATCGGGTTATTGTTACCGGCTACGACATCGCTCGGTTTGGCTTATTTTAAGGAAGACAGCGGATCTGCTTCGGCATTGATGGGATTTTTGCAATTGTTCTTTACCGGTGTTCTTTCGGCAGTAGTCAGTTTCTTACAAAATGATTCGGTTGTACCGATGATGTGCGGATTATTTGTTTGCGGGTTGACTTCATTTGTGCTGCTGTTTGTCGATACGCGTCGTCGCCTGGCGGTGATTAAGGTCCGTTCATGACAGGTCTTTCTTTAGCAGCGACCGGAATTGCTCGGGCGTGTATCCGCTTTGTTCCTTGAAAAAACGGGTGAAATAAGATGCTTCGCTGAATCCGAGATCGAACGCTATTTCTTTGAAACTCGAAGCGCCATGGCTTATCATGCGTTTGGCTTCCAATAACAGCCGTTGGTCGATCAGTTGTTTAACTGTGTGACCGACGGCTTTTTTTGTCAGTTCGTTCATCCGTTTGTTACTGAGGTTTACTTCGCGGGCATAAAAGTCGGTTGTGCGTTCACTGATAAAATGGGTGTCGATCAGGGAAAGCACTCTGTTGACGCGGATATCCTGGTTGCCCGGGGCATCGGTATGCAGCTGTAATAAGTGGGTGATAAAGGCATGCATATAAGAATTTAGCAGGCTTTTGCGGTGCAACTTTTCGTGTTCGGCATAAATCAGATCTGCTATCCGGCGGACGGCAGGAGCTTCGCTATCGGGAAGGGTGAGAATGTCCGGGAATGAATAATCGGCATAACTCTCGATATGCAGGCAGAGCCGTTCGAAATAATCGCGATTGATGGCAAACAGAAAACCTTTTTGTTCTTTCAGTTTCATGGTGTGTACCTGTCCCGGACGGATCAGGAAAATCTGGTTGGATTGCAGCGGATGCTCGGTGAAGTCGATGCTGTGACTTTCCTCCGGCCCGGTTTCCATGAAAAATAAAAGTTCGTAAAAGTTGTGACAGTGTGATCCCCGGAAATTCAATGGTGCACAGTTTTCGATGCGTTCGGCGACGAAGAAATCACTTTCATCCAGGTTATGTACGGGAATATTATCTAAGAACATTTCACTCTATTTTATCGCAAAGATAGTTTTTAATTCCTTATTTTTGTGTGGTATATCCCCGTGAAATATGAATGAAAATGTACTTGAAAAACTGAAAGTATTAGCAGAATCAGCTAAATATGATGTATCCTGCGCGTCAAGCGGCACATCCCGTTCCGGAAAGAAAGGAATGATAGGCAGTGCGGCTGGCTGGGGTATTTGCCATAGTTTTGCGGAGGACGGACGGTGTATTTCTTTGTTGAAGATTATGCTGACCAACAATTGCATGTATGATTGTGCCTACTGTATTAACCGCCGGAGCAATGATTTGCCGCGGGCTACGCTTTCGGTAACGGAGCTGGTCAATCTGACGATCGAGTTTTACCGGCGTAATTATATAGAAGGGCTTTTCCTCAGTTCGGGCGTAGTACGCAGTCCGGATTATACGATGGAACGGTTGGTGCGCGTGATAAAAGATCTGCGTCTGGTTCATCGTTTCAACGGGTATATCCATATGAAAAGCATTCCCGGTGCCAGCCAGGAATTGGTGAACGAAGCCGGTTTGTATGCCGACCGCCTGAGTGTGAATATCGAGATTCCCAACGAAAAAAGTTTGCAGGTGCTTGCACCGGAAAAAGACTTTAAAAGCGTCTTTGCCCCGATGCGTTATATCCAGCAGGGGGTATTACAGAGTGCAGAGGAACGGAAGCGTTTCCGTCATGCTCCGAGGTTTGCTCCCGCCGGACAAAGTACGCAGATGATTGTCGGGGCGACTGCCGATACGGACAAGGATATTCTCCGCCTGTCATCGGCCCTGTATCAGCGTCCGACGATGAAACGTGTTTATTATTCCGGTTTCATTCCCGTGAACGATTATGATAACCGGCTGCCGGCATTGAAACAGCCGCCTCTGGTACGGGAGAACCGTTTGTATCAGGCCGATTGGTTGTTGCGCTTTTATGAATTTAAAGTGGATGAGATCGTGAACGATGCTTATCCGGAACTCGATCTGGAGGTCGATCCGAAATTATCGTGGGCGTTGCGAAATCCGCATATGTTTCCGGTCGATATCAACAAAGCAGATTACGAGTTGCTTCTGCGCGTTCCCGGTATCGGGGTGAAATCGGCGAAGATGATCATCTTTTCCCGCCGTTACTCCCGCCTTGGGTCGGAGCAATTGAAGAAGATTGGGGTCGTGATGAAGAAAGCGCAATATTTCATTACCTGTCATGAACTGGCGATGCGGACGGTTAACGAACTGACGCCGGAGAATGTGCGCCACATCCTGATTCAAAAGAAGGGAAAACAATTTGACGACCGGCAACTAACATTTCAATTCCGGGACTAAACAAGATGATTGCTTTTATATATGACAAAACTTTCGAGGGATTACTGACTGCCGTCTTCGACGCTTACGTCCGGAAGTCGTTTCCTGATGTGTTGCTGGCCGAAGGGGAACCGTTGCCTTTGTTCTGTGAGGAGACGGTGACAATCTGTTCCGACAAGCAAAAAGCCGACCGTGTCTGGAAAGGCCTTGAAAAGAAAATATCCAAACTCTCCCTTTCCGGACTGACAGTCTCCTGGTTGTCGGAGCTGCCGGAGATCGACATGCTTTTATTCCGCTATATCCGTAAGGCGATCGACTATTCCAAGTCTATCGAGGTGAATTTCGGCGATCCTGATGTATTGCAGATGTCCAAAATATGGAAGAAGGTGAGTAATGAGCGTCTTCGTATCATGCAGTTTCTTCGTTTCCAGAAGGCGGTGGATGGTACCTATTTCTCGGCTGTCGAACCTATATATAATGTATTACCGCTTGTACTTCCTTATCTGAACGACCGTTTCGGTGACCAGAAATGGCTGATCTACGACATGCGCCGTGAATACGGATATTATTATGATCTGAAGGAAACGATCGAAGTTCGCTTTGAACAGAAGGAGGCACATCTGCTTTCCGGTTTTCTGAGTGAGGAGCTGATGGATGAAAACGAAAAACTTTTCCAACAGATGTGGAAAGAATATTTTAAAACGATCGCGATAAAAGAAAGAATCAATCCGAAACTGCACCGGCAACATTTGCCGGTTCGTTTCTGGAAATATATGACGGAAAAGCAGTAGGAAAGTCCGAAAATGGCTTCGGCTTGTTTTCTCACTCGTGAGAAAATGCCGGGCAGAGGAGTTGGGTTATTTTTGCCAGATCTCCCAGGCTGCAAAAGCCTGAAGCAGCAACATTTCGAGTCCGTTCTTGACGACAGCCCCTTTTTCTTTTCCTTTTTTCATGAAGAGCGTTTCATCCGGGTTATACAACAAATCATATAACAGATGATTTGGGGTGAGCAAATCGTATGGAATATCCGGACAACTGTTGACATTGGGGAACATTCCCAATGGGGTCGTATTGACGATGACGGTGTATTGCTCCATTGTTTTCGGAGTGATTTCGTCATAGGTAATACAAAATTCCTTCGGTTTGCGTGAAACCAGGGTTGCTCCGACACCCAGTTGCTTTAGTCCCTGGAATACGGCTTTGGAGGCACCGCCTGTCCCCAGGATCAATGCCTTCCGATGTGTTTCATTTAATAAAGGATCGATAGACTGTTTGAAGCCAATGATATCAGAGTTGTATCCTTTCAGTTTTTTACCGAAAAGGCCTTTTGTGAATTTGATAACGTTCACGGCTCCGATCAGGCGGGCGTCTTCATCCAGTTCGTCCAGATAAGGAATGACCTGTTCTTTGTAAGGAATCGTTACATTCAGACCATTCAATTCGGGATTCTCTTTCAGTACATTTTTAATTTCCTTGATATTCGGAATCTCGAAATTCACATATTGGGCATCTATTTTTTCCGCTTCAAACTTCTGGTTGAAATAAGTTTTGGAAAACGAATGTCCGAGTGGGTATCCCAATAAACCATATTTCTGCATAACCTTTTCTAGTATTTGTTTATTTCGTAGGGGTGGTTCGCGAACCATCCTTACAACCTGTGTATAATGAACAAATTCCAAAGGTGAAGGTGCGTGCTTTCGCCTGGGCAAATCCCTGGCGGGCAAGCAATTCTTCCATGACCTTACCTTGAGGAACGACTTTGATGGATTCCGGAAGATAGCTGTAAGCGGCTTTCTCTTTTGAAAATAACCGGCCAATAAATGGAATGATCGTTTTTGAATAAATAGGGTAGAGCTGTTTCATCGGGAAATGTTCCGGTGTGGAAAGTTCCAGAATCATGAGATGGCCGCCGGGTTTGAGTACCCGGAACATCTCGGCAATACCTTGTTCGATATTTTCAAAGTTACGTACTCCGAATGCGGCGGTAACGGCATCGAATGAATTGTCCGGATAAGTGAGTGCCGTACAGTCCTGTTGTTCGAACGATATATACTCCGATAAACCGGCTTTCGCTACCTTTTCGCGTCCGACCTGCATCATGCCTTCTGAAATATCGGCCCCGATGATCCGGTTGGCTTTTAGTTTCCGGTGCATGGAAATGGCCAGGTCACCCGTTCCGGTGGCAATATCCAGTATGGATTGCGGAGAAAAAGGACGCAGGAAAGCAATGCCTTTCCTGCGCCATATTTTATCGATACCGAACGAGAGCGTATGGTTCAGTAGATCGTAAGTGCCTGCAATAGAGTCGAACATGCGTTTGACTTGCGTGCCCTTCTGTTCCTCCTGGTTGTAAGGTAAAATCTGTTCCGAACCGTACTTCATATATGCTTATTTATTGTTCAGATAATCGGTTACATTTTTTTCGATGCGGGCCAACAGATTGTCTGTGTCGCCTTTTTCAAATTTCTCGCCGGTGATATGTTCGAAGAGTTCGATATAACGTTCGCTGATACCTTCAACGATAGCCGGAGTCATTTCCGGAACCTGCTGTCCGGCTTTGCCCTGGAAACCGTTGTCCATCAACCATTCGCGAACGAATTCTTTAGACAGCTGTTTCTGCGGTTCACCTTTGGCGAAACGGTCTTCATACCCTTCCGAGTAGAAATAGCGTGAAGAGTCGGGCGTATGGATTTCGTCGATCAGGTAGATCTTTCCATCGCGGTGACCGAATTCATATTTTGTATCTACCAGGATCAGGCCGCGTTGTGCAGCGATTTCCGTACCACGTTTGAACAACTCCATGGTATATTTTTCAAGAACGGCGTAGTCTGCTTCAGAAACAAGTCCCTGTTTCAGGATTTCTTCTTTGGAGATGTCTTCGTCGTGAGCTCCGATAGCAGCTTTAGTTGTCGGAGTGATGATCGGTTCGGGGAAACGCTGGTTTTCGCGCATTCCTTCCGGTAGTTTCACACCACAGATTTCACGTACACCGCTTTTGTAAGCACGCCATGCACTACCGCAAAGGTAACCGCGTACGATCATTTCAACAGGGAAACCTTCGCACTGTACACCAACGGTAACCATTGGGTCCGGTGAAGTTAATTTCCAGTTCGGGCAAATGTCGGTGGTCGCGTCAAGGAATTTGGCAGCAATCTGGTTCAACATCTGGCCTTTGTAAGGAATACCTTCCGGCAATACTACGTCGAAAGCTGAGATACGGTCGGTTGCGACCATCACCAATACTTCGTCATTGATATTGTACACATCGCGTACTTTACCATGATAGACACTTTTTTGTCCCGGGAAATTGTAATCTGTTCTAACTAACGCCTTCTTCATGACCAATTTATTTTTGATTATTTATCTGATAGTTTGTTGTTCTTTTCTATTTTTTTTGCAGCGGTTTCCGCTTTCTTTTTCTCATCGAATTTATCGTATGCTTCAACGATTCGCTGTACCAGCTTATGACGAACGATGTCTTTCTTGTCGAATTCCACCTTGCCTATTCCTTTGACACCTTTCAGTATCTGCATCGCCTGCACAAGGCCGGAGGTCGCGGTAGGGGGAAGGTCGATCTGTGTCACGTCGCCGGTAATGATCATTTTAGCGTTCATACCCAAACGGGTGAGGAACATTTTGATCTGGTGCGTCGTTGTATTTTGTGCTTCATCGAGGATAATAACAGCATCGTTCAGCGTACGTCCGCGCATAAAAGCCAGCGGAGCGATCTGAATCACGTTATTTTCCATGTATTCTTTGAGTTTGGCACCCGGAATCATATCCTGCAAAGCATCGTACAGAGGTTGCAGGTACGGATCGAGCTTATCTTTCATTTCTCCCGGAAGGAATCCCAGCTTTTCGCCGGCCTCTACAGCGGGACGACTCAGGATGATCTTCCTTATTTCCTTATTCTTTAACGCTTTCACTGCAAGAGCGATTGCAACGAATGTCTTACCTGTTCCGGCAGGGCCGGTAGCAAAGACCAAGTCGTTTTCTTCAAAAGCTTTTACGAGTATTTGTTGATTTTCGGTGCGGGCAACGATTGCCTTTCCGTTCATTCCGTGGATAATCAGGTTTTCCTGTTTGACGACTGTCGGAGTTTTTCCTTTGATAATGTCGAGGATGACATCTTCGCTCAGGGAGTTAAATTCCTCGCAGTATTTTTCTACTTCACGGATCTTCTTAAGGAACAGTTCGGATTCGTCTTCGTCTCCGATTACTTTCATCACATTTCCGCGGGCAACGATGCGAAGCTTGGGAAACAGTGTTTTAATCAGCTGCATGTTCGCATTATTCACTCCGTAAAAAATAACCGGGTCTACACTTTCAAGAATATAAATACGTTCTATCATCCGTTCTTTTCCTTGTCTTATTTTTTTATGTTTTTATTCCCTTTGATTTAGGTACGCAAAATTAGCAATATTCTTTATCTCATGAATATATTCCTGTCTTTTTTTGATATTACCGGTGGAACATTTCTTTTAGCCGCCAGTTGTCCTGCCTGCAATCCCATATGGCATGTATCTCGATCAGGGTTGGACTGATGGTGTAAATCAGCTTGAAGTGTTTTTCGACAACCAGGGAGCGGAAATTCTGAGGAAATTCTTCCAATAAAGGTTCGGAAATTCCGGCATAGGGAAATGTCTTCAAAGGTTCAGCAGAATCAAGTAGCTTATTATATATGCGGATTGCAGATCTTTCACTTTTCTCGCTGTAATATTCGTAAATGTCGTCAAGTAAGGCGATGGCTCGTGGTAATCACTTTAGTTTTATTTGCATAATGGATGTCTTTTGCGTAATTCTTCTGTAGTCATTCCCAAGCCTTGTTTGGATTCTTCGATAGATTTCTTCAGCACCTCTTTCAGTTCCTCAACCGTCATTTGTGCCGGATATCTCTCCGTCTTCTTTTCTGTATGCTGACTGATCAGCTTTTTGATCTTGTTCAGCAACTGCTCATCGTCGATTTTGGTGAGTTGTTCGATCAGTGAAAGTTTTAGTTCTAAAGTACTCATATTCTTATTAATTAATTGTGTTGACCACAAAAATAGGTAATTCTTTTTGATCTTCATACAACAAAGTATTGTAATTTTCTTATTTTTGTCCTCCGTAAAATTGAAAAGGATGAAAATAGCTGTTAATGCAATTATATTGTTTTTTGTACTGGTGTCGACCAGTGTGTTCCCTTCCTGTAAAGAAAAACGTGGCGAGTTGAAAACCATCTGGTATAACGGAAGTTATAATCGCGATTTTAACGATTTGAATGACGTCCAGCTGGCTGTCGCCCAAAAGATCGGGATAGAACCCATCAGTAACCGTGAAGATGCCGAACATGCTTCCAAAAAGATGCAGGAGATCAAAACCGGCGATTATTATGAAGTGGAAGAACTGAAACACTCTATCCCTTATCTGATTCCGGAAGCGGCAACCTTACTGGAAGATATCGGCCGTAATTTTCAGGACTCCCTTTATAATCTGAATGCATCTCTCTATAAAATAAAAGTAACCAGCGTTACCCGTACGGTAGATGATGTGAAGAAACTGGGCAAACGCAATTACAATGCTTCCATGAACTCGGCTCACCGTTATGGTACAACCTTTGACGTTTCCTGGGTGCGTTATACCAAGATCAATGAGAAAGATACCCTGAATATCGACAACGACCGCTTGAAAATGGTACTTGCGTCAGTGCTTCGTGACCTGAAAAGAGCAGACCGTTGTTATATAAAGCACGAACGCAAGCAAGGATGTTTCCATATCACAGTTCGTAAATAAACTGTTATAAGAGGCTTTTTACAGAATTTTCTCTTCGATGATCTTCTTCAACTCGTGTTTGGGCATAGTTCCCAGCATGAGTTCTTTGGTCCCGTCCGTTTTACAGATAAGAAGGGTAGGGATGGTGCGGATATTAAAGAGCGTTTCGAGATCTTCTTCTTTGTCTACATTCACTTTATAAATATCCAATCGTCCTTCATATGTTTGGGCGAACTCTTCCAGTATCGGGTCGAGACGTTTACAGTAACCGCACCAGGGAGCCTGGAAATCTACGATACAAGGTTTGTCTCCTACATATTTCCAGTCTTTCGGGGCAGCTTCGACGTTACCTATTTTTTGAATGAATTCAGTCTTTGTTAGTTCTATCGGTTTCATATATTCATTGTTTTAATTGACAATGCAAAATTACATTCCTTCGGTGACTAACGGAATGGCAATATAACTTATATTTTTGTCAATTTTTCCCAGGGGTATATCTTTACCGTTTCTCCGGCATATTACCGGTAGCCTCGGAGAGAAAAGATAAAACAACGTCTCTATGAGGACTATTCAGTAACAGATAGATAAGCTCGGTAAACTTGACCGGGAGCATTTCCTTTTTCAGCTTTTTCTCCAGGTTATGGTATAGCTGGACGGCGTTGAAAAAGTTCCGGAAGACCTTTTGCCGGGGGATGATATATACTTTTTGTCTGCTAACAGGCGGTTGGTACAGACTCAAGGCGCTGATCACTTCCGGGAGTTTGAGAATGCACTGTGCTGTCCATTGGTCGAAGAAGAAGGTAAATCCGGAATGATTCTGATCATTGGCTGATTCGGAAAAAGCGTATGTTCCCGGTGGGATAAGGGCTAATTCCCCTTCTTCAATGATCTGCTCGGAATCGCTGTTTTTCAAACATAACGTACCGGATACTGCATACACAATAGAATAATCAGTCAGGAAATTCCGGGTGTTTTCCTGAGAAGAAGATGTTGAAATGCGCATGCTTTCTAAAAGATCCGGCAAGATAAAGTTTTCCACTACCATCATATACCTTTGAGCCTCTGGCTCTTTTTAGTGTATTATAGCTTAATCAATAATATAAAATCCTTACTAAAATAATAACAGGTCTACCATTTCATATACACCTGTTTTCTATAAATTCGAGATAAAGATAAGCCTTTTCTTTTTAAAAACGATAAGAATGAGGTAGTTAGAATCTCTTTTTTTCAGACGGGAAGCCTGCCGGCCACCCTTAAAACAGTTGGATAAGAAGTAAACCAAGCAATACAGAAACACCGGTCGCTATCAGCCCGGGAACCATAAAAGAATGATTTAAGATATATTTACCAATATGCGTAGTTCCCGTACGGTCGAAATTGATCGCAGCCACGACTGTCGGATAATTCGGGATGAAAAAGTATCCGTTCACGGCAGGGAAGAGGGCGATCAGCATATACGGAGAGATCCCCAGCGCTAAGCCTAAAGGAAGCAGAGCACGTACGGTTGCCGCCTGGCTGAATAACAGGATAGACATCAGGAAGAGGGCAATCCCGAACAGCCAGGGCATAGCCGTAACGATCTGCTCGATAGAACCTTTCAGTTCCGCCATATTTCCACCGATAAATGTGTCACCCATCCAGGCAATACCGAAGATAGCGACAACCGCCTGCATGCCGGCAGAGAAAACCGATCCCTGTACCGCCTTGATCCCGTCTGTCCGGGTAGCCAGTAAAATAATGGCCGCCGCCGATAACATCAGTATTTCGATAATATAAGCCATTGACAACGATTGCCCATTGAATACCGGACGAATACTTTCGATAGAACCGAACAGGATAATCCCGATTGTCGCCAGGATAAAGATAATGACCGACCAGCCGGCCGCTTTCTGGTTTTTGACATCTTTCAGTTCATATTTCTGGGTAGTGAATTCTCCTTCAGCAATACGTCTTTTAAATTCAGGATCATCTTCCAGTTCCTTGCCGACATGCAGGGAATAGAATGCTCCCGCCAGAACACCTGCCAATGTGCAGGGTACTGAGATCATCAGGATATCGAACAGGCTGACATTGAACCCCTGTCCGGTCAACATACTTAACAGAGCGACGGTCGCTGCAGAGATCGGACTGGCTGTAATCGCTTGCTGTGAGGCGATTACGGCAATACCCAGCGGACGTTCCGGGCGTATCTTCGTTTCGGTCGCCACCTCGGCAATAACCGGTAAAACAGAATAAGCCACATGTCCGGTTCCTGCAATAAAGGTAAAGAGATAGGTAACCAGCGGACTTAATATTGTAATCTTGGAAGGATTTTTACGAAGCAGCTTTTCCGCCCATTTCACCATCAGGTCCAACCCTCCGGCAGCCTGCATACAACTGGCTGCTGCAATGACCGCTACGATCATTAACATCACGTCGATAGGGGGTGACGTTGGTTCGAGGCCGAAGACAAAAGTCAGTACTGCCAGTCCCAGGCCACCCAGTACGCCTAAACCAATACCACCTAAACGGGCTCCGATAATTATTGCAACTAAAACGAAGGCTAATTGAATCAACATATTCTGTAACTTGTTATTGTAGATTTAGTTTGATAAAGTCGCAAATTTAGTTATTTTTGTTGCGCTAAGAACTACAAACACATTTAAAATGCGCATGAAAAGATTCAATTTTGTTATTTTAGTCGCGTTATTCGGTTGGCTGACTAACCTTTCGGCACAACAAGTACGCAGTGAATTCCTGCTGGAGAAAAACTGGAAGTTCACCCGTGAGGATAACCCCGACTTTATCAAACCCGCTTTCGACGACAGTAAATGGCAATCGGTGACGGTTCCGCACGATTGGGCGATATACGGTCCGTTCAGTTCCCAGAACGATAAGCAGGAAGTGGCTATTTCGCAAGACGGCCAAAAGGAGGCGATGGAACATGCCGGTCGTACGGGCGGTCTGCCTTTCGTGGGTGTGGGCTGGTACCGCACCGAGTTTGAAGTACCTCAGTTCGCTGAAGGGAAAAAAGCTTCAATCCTGTTTGACGGGGCGATGAGCCACGCTAAAGTCTATATCAATGGCGAAGAGGTTGGTTTCTGGCCTTATGGCTATAACTCATTCCATTTTGACATTACGAAGTACTTGAAACCGGGACAGAAGAACACGCTGGCTGTCCGTCTGGAAAACCTGCCGGAGTCCTCCCGCTGGTATCCGGGTGCCGGCTTGTACCGAAATGTACATGTGATTGTTACGGAAGATGCCCATATTCCGATATGGGGGACTTTTGTTACAACACCTATCGTTAAGAAAGAGTTTGCCAAAGTGAATGTCAACACAAAGGTTAACCTTCCTGAAGGTGCCGATCCGAAACAATATGCCGTGAAAACCAGCCTGCGTAACCCGAACGGACAAATGCTGGTTGAAACAATGCTCCCGCTGAACGATATCATATATAATAATGGTACGGTCGACCAGGAATTCATTGTTCACACCCCGACCCTCTGGTCGCCGGATATGCCCGCCCTGTATGTGGCTGAAAGCCGCCTGTACAAAAACGGGACAGAGTTAAAAGATGAATATACGACACCTTTCGGTATCCGTTCCATCGAAATCATTCCGGGAAATGGATTCTTCCTGAACGGCGAAAAGACAGTCTTTAAAGGCGTATGTAACCATCATGACCTGGGTCCGTTGGGTGCTGCCGTCAATGATGCGGCTATCCGTCGCCAGATCCGTATCCTGAAAGATATGGGTTGTAATGCGATCCGTACTTCCCATAATATGCCGGCTCCCGACCTGGTGAAGGCCTGCGACGAAATGGGGATGATGCTGATGGCTGAAAGTTTCGACGAATGGAACGTAGCCAAATGTAAGAACGGCTACAACCTTTTCTTCGACGAATGGGCGGAAAAAGATATGGTCAACCTGCTCCATAACTTCCGTAACAATCCGAGTATCGTTATGTGGTGTATCGGTAACGAGGTGCCGAACCAGTGGATCGAAGGCGACGCCAAGATTGCCCGCTTCCTTCAGGACATCTGTCACCGCGAAGACCCGACACGTCCCGTTACCCAGGGCATGGATGCCCCGGATGCTGTTGTGAATAATAACTTTGCCGCTGTCATGGAAGTGGCCGGTTTCAACTACCGTCCGTTTAAATATCAGATTAATTATAAGAAACTGCCGCAGGAAATCATCCTGGGAAGCGAGACTGCTTCTACGGTAAGTTCACGCGGTGTTTATAAGTTCCCGGTTGAACGTAAGGCGATGGCAGTCTACGACGATCATCAGAGCTCTTCTTACGATGTAGAACATTGCGGCTGGTCAAACCTGCCGGAAGATGACTTTATCCAGCATGAAGACCTGCCTTACTGTATCGGTGAGTTCGTATGGACCGGTTTCGACTATCTGGGTGAACCGACGCCGTATTATACCAACTGGCCGAGCCACAGCTCCCTGTTCGGTATCATCGACTTGGCCGGTATTCCAAAGGACCGTTACTATCTGTACCGCAGTCATTGGAACAAAGCGGAAAAGACATTGCATATCCTGCCTCACTGGACATGGCCGGGACGCGAAGGCGAAGTCACTCCGGTATTCGTGTATACCAATTATCCTTCTGCCGAACTGTTCATCAACGGAAAGAGCCAGGGCAAACGTACGAAAGACTTGAGTATCGGTATCGACAGCAGCTATACCGAAGCTGCTCAGAAGAGTTTCGAACGTCAGAAACGTTACCGTCTGATGTGGATGGATACTAAATACGAACCGGGAACATTGAAAGTGGTAGCCTACGATAAGGATGGCAACGCCGTAGCCGAAGAGGAAGTACACACAGCCGGCAAGCCCCATCATATCGAACTGTCTGCCGACCGTACCAACCTGACAGCCGATGGCAAAGACCTCTCTTTCATCAACGTAAGAGTGGTCGACAAGAACGGAAATCTTTGTCCGGATGCCACCAACCAGATCAAGTTCAACGTACGTGGCAACGGAACCTACAAGGCGGCAGCCAACGGTAACCCCGCCAGCCTCGAATCCTTCCAGGCTCCGCAGATGAAACTGTTCAGCGGTCAGCTGACAGCCATCGTACAAACGGAAGAAACACCGGGAACGATTTACTTTGAAGCATCCTCCCCGGGTGTCAAGAGTGCACGGATCGAGTTGATAAGCCGGTAAGTCAGTATATATTTATTGATATAATAGGAATAAGAATCCCCTTGGCACTTCAAACATGCCAAGGGGATTCTTGTTGTAGGGAGATTCGGTTATTATCAAAATTGAGCAATCTTGTCCCCGTGCTTGCTCAATTATTTCTAACGCTGTTTCATCCAACAACATTCCCCACCGCATCGAATGTGACATCTGTGCTCTGTCCGTTATGATCGACGGTGAAGGTATAGAATGTTCCGGCTACCTCGATCTTGACATTGATTGCTTCGATTGTATCTCCGACATAGCCTGTGGACTGGAAGGCAGCCATAATAACCTCCGGTACCTCTTGTTCGGTTATCTGGTATGTGGTACTCTGCCACCGGTAATCTTTATTCAGTTGGGCGACCTTATAAACCTTTCCGTCCAGCATATTCAGGATATATCCTTCGCTGTTGCTCTGTATATCCAGCAGGTCGCAGGTTGCGAAAGTAAGGTTCATCAACGTATGTACCTCTGCTGGGATCACGATCGGAGCATCCTCGCTCCCTTCGTCGTTCACGGCCTTGATCAGGTTGCCGTATTGCGAATAATACAGGTCCATGTCGCTGTTTCCCTTTTCGGCATTAATCTTATAGACGACAGCCATACTATCCCGGTTGATCGTATAGGAGTCATCCACTTTCCAACCTGCATAAAGGCCGTTATTGAACGCGTCGGTCACCGCCTCCGGGAGCTGGTTGAAAGGTGTATCCGCCTTGTCCATCATCCACTTGCCCTGTTCGGTGAGCCATGCTTCGGTCGAAACGCCGTTGTTCGTGAACTCGGCTACATAATAATTTCCTTCAATTGTAAAGAGCGGGTTGGAGGCATCGGGATATTTCTTATTGAAAGCCTGCATTACCGGCTCAGTCGGTTCGATGGCATTTTTGTGATTGTCATCATTATTGTCGCAACCGGTGAGGACGAACCCCAAGGCGACGAAAAGCGATAAAATAATAGATCTGGTACTCATATCTTTCTTGTTTTAGCGATTAATAAGTGTTTTTACCTTCTTTGTCGATAAAGAACAACGCGGAGAGCCGGAATGTTTTCTGTAAAACCGAACACACTGTCCGATATTGAACACTGTTTGTTTTATAGTAGGCTCACACTATCAGTAGTTTAGCTTTTTGGCACGGAGTTTGCCTCTACTGTGGCGGAAAATAAAAACAATACTAAATATGGACAGAGAGATATCAAAAGAAGTTCGAAGAAAAGAACAACGCAAACAAATCATAAAGATCGGGGGAGGCGTGGGAGCGGCCGTAGCCGTCATTGCCGTGATCATATCTTTCCTGCAAACCAGCCTGAACCGTAAAGACCTGACTATATCCACCGTCGACCAGGGCGTCATCGAAGTATCGGTCAGTGCCTCCGGCAAGGTGATACCCGCTTTTGAAGAGATCATCAATTCCCCCATCAACACCCGTATCGTCGAGATATACAAAAAAGGCGGCGACTCCGTCGATGTAGGAACACCGATCCTCAAACTCGACCTGCAAAGCGCCGAAACGGAATACAAGAAGAAACTGGACGAGCAACAGATGAAACAACTCGAACTGGAAAAACTCCGTGTCACCGGCCATAGCAAACTCTCCGAGATGGAGATGAACCTGAAAGTCTCCCGCATGGAACTCGACCGCAAAGCCGTCGAACTGCGTAACGAACGCTACCTTGACAGCCTCGGCGCCGGCACCACCGACAAAGTCCGCCAGGTAGAACTCGACTACAACGTCAGCCAGTTAAAACTCAAGGAAGACGAACAGAAATACATCAACGAACAGGCCCTTGCCGAAGCCGACCTGAAAGTGAAGGAACTCGAACTCAACATCTTCCGCAAAAGCCTCGCCGAAACCAAGCGCACGCTCGACGATGCCCAGGTCCGCTCCCCCCGCAAGGCGATCCTGACCTACGTGAACAACGAGATCGGTGCC
>OKXB01000940.1_pt1 | contig 32040 bp, 30 predicted proteins | sample 1601731 | NCBI WGS metagenome assembly OKXB01 (sample SAMN04414077, study PRJEB24778) | human gut metagenome | material: faecal | host: Homo sapiens
CCGCTTTGCGCGAAAACGCATGCGGCTTTGCAAGGCGCTTGCCCGCAGTCGGGGCGGCGCCTTTTTTGTGTTTAAAAAAGTTTAGCGCGGCTCAAAAAAAAGGAATTCGTCATAAAATTAAAATAATAAAAGCGGTGACTTAGAAAAAGCGTATATTGTCTGTATTTGCATTGCATGCAGATTTTTTTTATTTTTTTGCGTGGGGAAAAGGATTTGAAGATTTGTATAGGATCTATTTTTGATGGGGAGGCTTGCGCTTTTTATATATGAAAATTTGCACAGTTTTTTTGTATTTTAAAACGTGTTGCGCGGTCTTGGAATGAATGCGTTGTTCTTGCGCGCATAACTATCTGCGGCGGCCATGAGAATCGGTGTTTTTACAGTGGAAAAATTTTTCTATTTGTGTTTTGCATGATAAAAAATCTATTTTCCCCGGTTGCCGGAAGTTTTGTTTTATTGCCAAACGTAAGGCTCTTAGCACATAAAAAGTTTTTCTGTTATGCGGCATAAAATAGATTTATTTTTTTGTGGGGTGTGCGGAAAAATCTTTGGGATATTTCTCTGCGAACGCGGGTTGTTCCACATTCGAGTCTTGAAAAAAATCGTAGAGAGAAGTTGAATATTCTTTCATAATTTTTCGCGCTTAGATCTTCTAGCGTTTACTTAGATTTGCGAAAGGGAAGATAAAAATCTGCATAAATATAGCGCCGGTTTCATTGCCGGATTTTTTGAGGTTTTGAATATAAAGTTTATTTTTGAAATAAATTGGGCAATGCGTGGGGGGCGCGTAAAATATCAGCTGCCTCCGCAAATAATAATGTTGCGAATGCGGAAGCGATGTGAAAGACTCTCTAAATAATTTTTTGCATAATGAGCCAAGAAATAAATACAAAAGAAGACAACTCGCACGATTTGTTTGCGGTAAGAAAAGGCAAGCTCGACGCAATGCGCGCGCTTGGGTACGACCCCTTCCGCCAGAATTGGAAACAAACCCACACGTCAAAAGAAGCGGTGGAATCGTTCGACGAATCCACGCCAGAAGGCGAAAATTCGGAGCACGAAGTAAGCGTTGCAGGAAGGGTTATGGTTTTCCGCCTGATGGGAAAAGCGAGTTTCGTGAAGATAAAGGATAGAGACGGAGTCATACAGCTGTACTTCGCGCGCGACGGTCTCCCCGAAGGAGTTTACAACGACTGGTTCAAAAAATTTCTCGACATAGGCGATATAATCGGCGCCAAGGGAAAACTTTTCAAGACAAAGACCGGCGAGATAACCGTGCGCGTAAACGACTTTAAAATACTCGCAAAGAGCCTGCGTCCGCTGCCGGAAAAATGGCACGGACTCACCGACAGCGAGCAGATATACCGCCAAAGATACCTCGATTTGATTGTCAACGACGATTCGAGGCGCAGATTTATGTTGCGCACGCGGATTCAGCGCCAGATACGCGAGTTTTTCTGGTCGAGGGGCTTTGTGGAGGTTGAGACGCCCGTGCTGCACAATGTCGCAGGCGGAGCCGCCGCGCGCCCATTCATTACGCATATGAACGCGCTCGACCGCGATTTCTATTTGCGCATAGCGCTGGAACTCTACCTGAAAAGAATGCTTGTCGGAGGATTCGACAAAGTGTTTGAAATGGGCAGGGTATTCCGCAACGAAGGACTCGACCGCAGGCATAATCCGGAGTTTACCATGCTTGAAGTCTACCAGGCGTACTCCGATCACAATGGAATGATGGAGCTTATACGCTCGCTAATATCTTCAATATGCGAGAATGTGCTTGGCACGACAGTCATAAACCGCGCCGACGGCGGAACAATAGATCTCGGCGGAGAATGGCGGAAGGCAACCTATATGGAGCTTGTCTGCGAGGCTTCCGGCGCCCCGGATTGGTTCGACCTCTCAAAAGAGCAGAAGGTCGCAATAGCAACAAAATTGGGAGTGGAAACCGACGTTTCAAAAGAACACCACGAGATAACCGACGATCTTTACGGGCGTCTTGTGGAGCCGAATCTTATCCAGCCCACTTTTGTTATGAACGTCCCCCGCGAGCTTTGCCCGCTTGCCAAAATAAACCAGCAGGACGGAAGGGTATTGGACGTCTTTGAACTCTGCATAAACGGGCAGGAAATAGCGCCCGCCTACTCAGAGCAGAACGACCCGCTAATCCAGCGCGAGATGTTTGAGGCGCAGGTCGGCGAGGAGCGCCAGAAGCTGGACGAGGACTTCCTCACAGCGCTCGAATACGGAATGCCCCCTGCCGGCGGCATGGGAATAGGCATAGACAGGCTCATAATACTCCTCACAGGCGCCGCCAACATAAGAGACACGATATTGTTCCCGTCTTTGAAGCCGGAATAAGTCGATGAAGTGGTGGCTTTATATCGCGCTAAAACAGCTATTCCCCACGGGGAAAGTAGTGTCGTTTTTTGCGGCGGTGTCGCTGCTTGGAGTTGCGCTCGGTGTGCTTGGGCTTTTCGGCACGCAGAGCGTAATGAACGGTTTTCATTCCGAGATATCGCTCAAATTGCGCGATACCACTGGCGATGTAATTATACGCAACTACGGGCGGCAGATGCACTCGCTTGAAGGCTTGAAGGAGCGGCTAAAATCCATGCCAGAGGTCGAAAGCGTGGAGTTTGTGGCGCAGGGGCCGGTAATGATGGTGGTAAATAACGTACCGGTGTTTCCGATGCTTCGCAGCTACGACACAATAAGCGGCGAATGCGCTTTGCCCATACGGGAAAAAAATTTCGTCAGAATGGGCTCGATAGACAATCTCGACGACGATTCCATAATAATCGGGCAGAGGCTAGCAGCTTCCGCGGGCGCGGGGGTTGGCGACAAGGTGGACGTGTTCTCGCCCACGATGCTCGACAAAATAAAAAGGGACGAAGTTCCGATGGCTGCCTCTCTCGACGTCGTGGGGCTGCTTGCGACAGACTATTCGCAGGTGGACTCAAACGTGGCGCTCGTGTCGCTTCGCAGAATGCGCGACTTGTACAATCTTGGAGACGGTTCCCACTCTGTTGCGGTTAGGCTTAAAGAGTCGGCGAAGGATTCCGCCGAGGCGTTTGCCAAAAAGCTTGTGGACGAGGATATCGTTCCGCGGAGCTATTATGTGACAACGTGGCTCGGAGCGAACGAGGCGTTTTTGCGCGTGATAAAAATGGAAAAGGTGATGATGTCGCTTATAATATTTTTGATAATATTGGTTGCGTCGTTTTCGATATGCATATCGCTGTACACTTCGGTGTTGCGCAAGACGCGCGAGATAGGTCTCAGCGCGGCGATGGGGGCAAGGCCGCTGCAAATTGCGGCGACATATTGCTTCCAGGGGTTTGCGATAGGGCTTTTTGGCTCGGTATTGGGGCTGTTGCTAACGTTTCTTCTGTTGCATTTCCGCGCGCCGATTGCCGAGTTTATTGTGGGGCGCGAGGCGCTAATCGAATTTTACCACTTTGCGCGCCTGCCGGTGAAATACGAACTTAAAGACGCCCTTTGGGCGTGCGGATTTTCGATAGTGCTGTGCACATTGGCAGGTTTTCTGCCGGCGTTGCGCGCTGCGCGCCTTAAAGCATCGGAGGCAATGCGAAATGAATAGCGCAAACGGCAAAATACTTTCCGCGGTGGAAATACGCAAGGCGTTCAAGTCTCCCGACGGCGGGCTTACGGAGGTGTTGAAAGGGGCGTCGCTCGACGTTTGCGAGAGCGAGAGCGTCAGCATATGCGGAGAGAGCGGTGCGGGGAAGACGACTTTCCTAAACATAATAGCCGGACTTGAATCTCCCGACAGCGGAGAAGTGCTGTGGGACGGGCGCAGGATAGATTTGCTGTCAAATTCAAAGCAGGCGGCGTTGCGCGCCAGATTTATGGGATTCGTATTCCAAAACTGCTGTTTGATTCCTGAGCTGAATGCAAGGGAAAACGTCGAATTTGCGGCGAGAATAGCTGGCGTTTACGAGAGGCGCAAGTCGAGGGCGAGGGCTGAGGAGCTGCTTGAATTTACCGGGCTTGGAGGGCGAATGAAACATCTGCCGTCGCAGCTGTCGGGAGGAGAGAAACAGAGGGTTGCAGTCGCGCGGGCTTTGATGAATAATCCGTCGGTAATACTCGCCGACGAGCCGACGGGGAATCTTGACGAAAAGACGGGAGAATCTGTGATGGAGATGCTGTTGTCGCTTTGCGGCAGTGGAAGGGCGTCGCTTATATTGATAACGCACAATCCCGATTTTGCCCGCAGGACATCAAAGTGCGTGCGCATAAGCGGCGGCGTTGCGCAGTCTGTGTAGCTTTTATTATTTAGCCGCATTTTTGCGGGGATTTGTGGCGCAAGTTTTGTCCGCGATTTTTTTAATGCGGGTTTGCGCGCTAAAATATTCTGTATATCGTTCGTCTGTGTACAAATGGGTGGAATCGCAGCAGGCATGCGGCGCATGCGGCGCTAGTTTATTCAATAATTTTAACACAAATCCTAAGCATACCATTTGCGTCTTGAAGATATTGCATTAAATAAAGCAATAATTCTACCGGTGGGGATAAGCCGAGAACTTTTTGCTCTATACAAGGCAAAGGCTGTGCGGAAATAAAAATGTGGAATATTATTTTGCCGCACAAATAAAACAGGCGGGGAGGGGCGACCCAAATCGCCGCAAATATCTATAAAAAATGCGCGATTGTTAAAAATGGCCGAAATAAAAAAATATGCTTCGCCAATGTTGGCTGTTGCCCAAAAGCGTTTTTAATATACAAGCACAGGCGGTTTATTACTTCTAGCGCATTGGAGTTTTAAGGGCAGTCGGGGCTGGGGATTTTTTTACGATTTTCAATAAAAAATACTCTCTGCACTTTTTTGTGGGATATAGTGAAGTATGCAATCCGTAATAAGGAATGCCACAATGCCGTTTGGATTGATTTCATATGCAACAAACAAGCCCGCGCAAATTGCTAAAGAGCAAAGGACAAAGGTGTTTTTAAGTTCCGTAAACTAAAAAAACTATTTGGAGTTTTCGGAAATTTTTTTGGAAAATCTATCAATTATAAATCCGGCGGGGTTCCCAACCTGGCCGTGGTCGAGCCCTTGCAACTCGTATAACTCAACTGTGCCAGTGAGCTTCAATTTTTTTACAGCTGCGGCGAGCAGAAGATTTTCTTCCACTCTTTCCGGAAACTCTATTCTGCGGTCTCCTAAAATTATGCAGAGAGGGGGGATTGGATTGTCGAGGTTGCCGAGAATTGCGAATTCGTCTATTTTTGGTTTTAGGCTGCTTGTTTTGTCGCCGGAGTCGGCGCGGACACGAAAGTGCGTTGTGGCTTGGCCGCTTACGAGTATTATGCCGGCTATGTCGGTATTTTTGATGCCGCGTTCTTTTAGGTATCGCGGGTTGAAGGCAACCATGCCGCACAAATAGGCGCCGGCGGAGTGTCCGCTAATAAAGATTTTTTTGGGGTCGCCTCCAAATTTTTCAATATTTTTGAAAGTCCACGCTACGGCGTCCGCGGCGTCCTCAATCGCATTTTTCGCGTTGGCTTTTGGTGAGAGCCTGTAATTTGCCGCAACTATTACAAAGTCTTTTGAGATGTTTTGCGGAAAGTGCTTGTTGCCCGATGTAATGCCGCCACCGTGAAACCATACGAGCACCCGCTTTCCAGTCTGGCCCTTTTCGTATTTGACGTCGAGCTTGCACCTTTGGGCGGCGTATTCATCGGAAGACTGCGTGTAGGGAATGTCTCTTTCGATTGACTCGGCGGCGTAGCAATGCGCCGAAAAAAGCGCTACTGCCGCCAAAATTTTTATAGTTCTCATAAGTATTGTTTATTCTTGCGAAGGATTTTTTTTAGGCTGTATCTGCCTGAATGTCAGAATCCGAGACGCTAACGGTATGTCGTTGTATGCTAATTCAAGCTCGTATGTTCCGGGGGTTTTTATGACGAGATTTTGTATGTCGAAAACCATCTCTGGAGTGTCGAGAGGCGTGTTGAAAGGTATTTTCCCGGGGAGGTCGAATACGGTGTCGCCGTTTCCGGCTTTGAGGCGCACGCTAAAATTCAAGACCCCGTTGCCGTTCGTAACCGATGCGAAAATAAAAAATCGCGGCATAAGATGCGGATAGCGGACTGCCCCGACCGAGTTGAATAATCCTACGAGCGTTTTCTTTCCGCTCTGAACGTCAGTAATTACGGTGTCGCATACCAGAAGCGACAAAACCATTGGCGTTTCAAAGGAATCCATCATAATTTTATGCTGTTTTTGCGAATGCGTTTTTTCAAGAAAATTTTAGTTGAAAAAACGGAGAATGCGGGGCAATCTCTTTCAAAAAGAAAGGCAATTTCTTCACATTTTTTTATGAGACGCACAAAGGCAAAAACAGATTCCATAAGCGACATCGCGCTCAAAAGATCCGATGTATACAAGGAATTTCTTGCCGAGCGAGAGGAGATAATGAAGCACAAGTGGCTCGAATCCGAAAAGGCCGGGCACGACATAGGGTACGACAAGGCTCTCCTCGACTGGATTATGAACCATCGCGAAAAATGGCGGACTTCCTACCGCCGGAGATTGTCTTCGTCGAACCGGCATGCTTCACATTGATTTTTATGAAGAATGACTCTTGCAAAACTGCGGGAGTTTTTTCGTTTGTACAAGAGGCTTTTTATTTGCTGTCGAGGCAAGCTCATTGATTTAAGCTTGTATAATGCGGCAGACTTGGCTTGAGGTTGGCGCGGTTTCTGATGTGTCGGGGAATCTGCCGTTTGTTCAGCTTCCGTATTAGAAAAAAACTTGTAATGGGGTGGACGCATCTATACAAATTAGAAACTTTTTAGCACAATGACGAACGTTTGGAAAATCATACCCATAATTTTTGTCGCGATTGTCTTAACGATAAGCGCCCGCGCACAGTCCTTGCCCGACCTTCCAAAATTCCCGATTAGTCCGCTGTCAAAAGCAGACTACGATGGACTTGCGAAGTCGGACAACCAGGAGGGTTGGAAGGCGCTTGCAGAGCGTTCAAGGAAAACAGCTACTGAGTATTTTAAAAAGCAGTTGTATGACGAATCCGCGTCGTGGATATATACTGGTTATGCGGCGGAAATGTTCGCAGAGCATGGCGAGGGAATGCCTTTTGAGCTTAAAAAGGCGATACTCGAAGATTTGCCGTCGTTTTTCGATTTCTACGAGACCTCGACTCCTTCCGACAAGTTTGGCGGCGCGTGCGAGATTTTGGCTTCCGTTTATTCGCTGTATCCGACCCAGTTTAAGAAATTCAGAAGGGCGGCGTATGCGCTCGCGCTGATATACGATACCCCTCCGCCGATCGATTGGCCGGAGTGCAATGTACCGTCGAATCCGACGCAAATGAAGGTCCCGACCGAGATATTTTTTTACTTTTCCGAAAATGCCGACAAGCTCAATTTCCCGCTTGAAAAACTAACTGTCGGTGAGTTGATATGGGTTATGGGCGTTGGCGGGCCGATGGACGAGCTCAAAGGGCTTAGGAATCCGAATGTTGCGCCATACTCGATCGAGAAGCTTGCGACTTCAATAAAAACGGATACGTCAAGAATTTTGCTCGGTGTATACCAGCCATGGCCAGAAGATATTCCCTATACGCCTGAAAATATCAAAAAGCGCGGTGGGCTGCCGATAGACAAGGTTTATTGCGCGTGGCGCACTGCGAACGCAAACGGCATACCGTGCGTATATTTTTCATATCGCAGCCCGACTAACGAAAAGGACGTGGGGACTGCGTGGCTAGCGTACATGGCGAGAGCGGGAGTGTGGAAGTACGACGTTGGCAAGGATCCCAGAGCGGCAACAGCCGCGTTTGACCGTCCAATAAGCCCGCAGACATGGAAGCCAATACAAATGTACGACCTGAATATGTTGGAGCGAAGGCATGCCGCCAACATGAACAGCATGTATTCCTTGGTGTATTTGAGGATTTCCGAGATGCTGTACGAGGACGGCAAATACAATGAAAGCGCGTATTTTGCCGACAAATCCAAGAAGGCGAATGTCGAAAACTGGAAGGCATATGTTCAATATATAATGGCGCGCGCGCGCTTTGGTGCGAGCACGACGGAGCTCGACTCCCATTGGAGAAAGGCGTATGAGGCGTTCAGAAGGTATCCCGAAAAGTGCATAGAGATAATGGGAATGTTCAGGGCGAATTTGTCGCGCAGGAATCCGAAGGAGGCTTCAAGAATTTTAATAGCGGAAATGCGGAATATAGTAAAATCGGATCCGGTGCTTGCGCTGCATCTGTTCGGCGACGAGATAAAAAGCTATTTTAAGGGTTTAAAGAAGAAGTCGGATATTTTCCCGTTGTATTCCGAAATAATGCGCGCTTCGTCCGGATCGGCTGATTTGGCGTATGACAAGATAGCCGAGCCGCTCATAGAGATGTTTGTAGAGGAGCTGGACGACGAAGGTGCAAAAAAAGCATTTGCGATATTCGAGTCGTCAACAAGGTCGAATCCGATATCTGAGCAGAAGCTTGAATCGGAGAAGTCAGCCTTGCTTCAAAAGTGCGCGGATATAAGAAAACAGCGGGCTGAAGAGGCCGCATGGGCCGAGCTCGACAAAGAAAACGACGGGTAGTATTCCGGCCAAACGTTAGGGATTTATAGATAGTGAATTTTATAGACAGACTAAAACGGCGCCTAAAACGCGACGCCGAAGATTTTGTGCATATGACAGCCGATGTCATATACGACCGCCGCGACGGTTTTTGGGTCGGGATTTATGCAGCCTTTTTGAAAGGGTTGTCATTCATTTTTTCCGGGATTGTAAGGCTGAGGCATAAGATGTACGACTCTCGGATATTGCGCGATTTCCCGCTTGGATGCACGGTGGTAGTCGTTGGGAATCTCACAGTTGGCGGCACTGGGAAAACCCCGATAGTTGAAAAATTTGCGCGGTCGCTCTCGGAGCGCGGAAGGAAGGTCGCGATATTGAGCCGCGGATACAAGAGCAAGTCGGAAAGCGTATTTACGAGGTTTGCAAGATGGATTACGCACGGGGAGCCTCCGCCGCCCAAAGTTGTCTCAGACGGGCATAAAGTTTTGCTCGACTCTGAGCATGCCGGCGACGAGCCGTATATGTTGGCGCGCAATTTGCCGGGAGTTGTTGTGATAGTGGATAAAAACAGGGTTAAGGCGGGGCATTACGCCGTTTCGCATTTTGGCGCGGACACGCTAATTCTCGACGACGGTTTCCAATACTTGCCTTTGAGGGGACAAATACAGCTTTTGTTGGTGGACAAGACCAACCCGTTCGGGAATTGTTCCATGCTGCCGCGCGGGATATTGCGCGAGCCTATTTCACACCTAAAACGCGCGTCATACATTTTCATAACAAAGTCCGACGGGCGCAAAGATCCGGAGTTGGAGCATTTGATACGCAAATACAACCCGACAGTGGAAATAATTGAGTGCGCGCATGTCCCGGAGAGGCTTGTGGATTTTGCGAGCGGAGTTCCGGAATCGCTGTCCATATTGGACGGCGTAAAGATATCGTGTTTTTCGGCGATAGCGGCTCCCGAAAGTTTTGAGAAATTTCTTTCTGACCTTGGGGCGGATATAGTTTATAAAAAGCGGTTTCTCGACCACCATAGATTTGAAGATTCGGAACTTGACGAGTTTTTCAGGAAATCGGCTGAGGCCGGCGCGAAACTCGCTGTGACTACCGAGAAGGACGCCGTCAGGATACGCTCGAACTATGCGGCAGAAATACCGTTCTACTATACAAAACTCGAAATAGAAATTCTCGACGGCTGCGACGACTTTGAGTCGGCTGTAGAGCGAATATGTTTTCCCAAAAGGCACGCCGACGAAAATTTTTAATTTTTGGAAGGTATGGGAAATGATTTGCCGGACAATATCGCGTGAAATTTATGTAAATTCATTGAGGCCGCTGCTTGGTTCTTTGCATATTGTGTTTAGCATTTAGAGTGCGCGAGTTGTATAGATTTTTTTATGAAAAATTTCTAACTTTATAATAATAAAATTCATTATATTGCTTGTAGATTATAATTTGAAAATTTATAAATATAAATGTGGGCTATATGGTGATAAATAAAGGCAGGTGCTTGTAAATAGTGGTAATTACAAACCTTGACTTTATAAGAAAATATGCTATAAGCATTTTCATGAAAACAATCCAATTCTTTCGCCCTATTGCCTTTTGTTTAATGGCGTTAACTTTTATATCTTCCGCCTACTCGGCAGATAAATATTTTGGGAATAGTTCTGCAACTTTCATAAGCGATAAGGCATGGTATTCGGACGAAGCGCTAACGCAACCGACTACCCACCCAATCGGCGAAGAAGATACTGCAATTTTCTATAAGACAAAAGGGACTGCAACATATGCCCCGACGTCGTGGGTGACGCAAGTAGACACATATGTGGGCAATGTCATATCTTCCGGCGATAACGGAATAATAAATCTGGGAAATGAGCTCTTAAACCAGGGAGTACCGATAAACTTTCAGATATATAACACACTGTCTGTACAAATATGCGACGAAGCCGGCACAATGAGTTTTGGAACTTCTTTCGACGATAAAGAGGGTACGGCGGCGGTTGAGCTAACAATCGGCAATATCGATATCGGAACGCAAGTTTACGGCGGGAAAACTTACGATTCATATAGCACAACTTCATTGAGTTTCTCATACGGGGATTCGAGGCTAACAAGTTCATTAATCAACGTAATCGGAGACGTCAACTTTGGAGGTTGCGGTGTGACCGGCGCGAATGGTGCAGCACTCCTAAATCTTACGGTTGATAAAATGGCTGTGAAGGGGATTATGAATATAAAGCGAAACGGGTGGGGGTATTCCAACGTGACGTTTAACAAGGCAGGTGTGCTCGAATTGGGCGGGCTCGTGGCAGAAAATAGAGACGGAGACTTTACAATAGCAAACGGCTCAGGCGGATCATTTACGTCGGAAGTAGTTTTTAAAAATGCGCTTGGTACGGATTATCAATATATTGGTGCGATAGTTGACGACGGAAATAATCGACCGGATATATCCGCCATAAATGCAACAATGAATGTTACGATGGACGGCGAAGGCACCCAGAGAATATATCAAGCTATACAAACCAAAACCAATATACAAGGGCGCATGAGCGGGACGTACACTGTGAAAAACGGCCGGCTTTTTATGGATAATTCTCTGATAGCTGCGGATTATAGATTGGCGACATTGTCGCTGGAAGGCGGCAAATTTGGAGCCGGGCACTACGAGTCGTTGAATACCGGGACTGCATATTTTAAGACTGCAAACTTCGAGAGCGGCGGATTTGCGTACGAAAATTTTGCGAACCACAACACAATGGAGACGGGCGCAGGCGACAAGATAATAATAACCGAAACCTTCACAAAGGCGGCCGGGAGCGGAAAAATATCGGTAGATTTTTCCGATGCAAGCGGTAATGCCCTAAACTTGGAGAATTTCATATTGGCAGATAGCGCTGATTCAGTTGAATATTGGGCGGAAATACTGACAGCCGGAGAGCTTTCGGGCTTCAATCTCGACACGCTGTTAAGCGACGGCGCGTACGACGCGAACGCCGATTTTTACGCCGAGGGCATCGAAAACGGGGTTGTGGTGTTCAAATGGGTGGAATCGCTAGACAGCGGCTATTCGCTGCAAGTTGGGTTTGCGCAAGTTCCTGAACCTGCAGCGGCGGTTGCGCTTGGAGGAGTACTCGCGCTTATTTATGTTGGCATGAGGTCAAAAAGGCGCAGATAGTACTGAGAAAAGTTGCAGTTTGGCATAATAAAAAACCTCCGCTTCATCAAAAGACGGGGGTTTTCTTGTAGATATTTATAATGAGATGAAAAGTTTCGCAAATTTGATTATGCCTCTTTGTGAAAATTTTTAATTTATGGAATGATTTTTAGAGAAAGGTCGTCTACAAAAAGGAAATCTCCGTCTTTCATTCGGCTCGCAAATAGGCTGATCATAGCCGAATCGGCGTTCTCTGGAGCGACAGCCGCGCAGATAAATTTAAGGAATCTATCGCCCTCCGAGACATTGAAGAGAGAAGATTTGCGCCCTAAATATTTTCCGTCTTTATCGAAAAATACAATTGTAGCGTAGCATGCTGTGCCGGGAGTTATCCTTCCGCGATAGTACCCCTCAAAAACAAATATTTCTCCAGAATATGCTTTTAGGCTCTTTGAAATGGCGGAGTTTTCGCACATGGCAAACTCAGCTCCGTATTTTCCCGTGCGCGCGGCGCGCTTGGATATTTTCATCTTTGCGCCGTCGTAATCGCACTCAAACAATATCCATTTCCCATTGGAGAAGTTTTGTTCATTGGCTTCGTTTATGGCAATGTTTTCAAAACTGCCGTCTCCGCCAAATGCGTCAGTGCAATCTTTTCTATTTGCGGCCAATGCGATTTGTATTTCTTCTTCTGTAAAAATACCGCTAATATCGCTTTTATTTACGCCCTTCGACAATAAATATTGTGCAGCTTGTATAGAAGGATTCAGGTTGTCTGTAAATAGAAGTTCCGTAAACATTGCAGCGGGGTAGATTCCTCCGCTTTCATATGCTTTTAGCGCGGCTTGCTTTTTATTGGACAGGTTGCGGAGTTCAGCCATTAGAGACATTATTTCTTGTGTCGCCGCGCAGGAATTTAGACGGTAAAAAATTTTCTTTTTCAGCCGATATTCTCTATCGCACAACTTGCCAAAATTGAATGCGAGCTCAAGAGATTCCACCCGCTTTATATATTTTTTATTCCCTGAAGCAGTCGCTGATATTTTTGCGAGCCTCAATGAATTTTCCATTTCTGAGATGTCGTTTTCGTCGAAAATTTCAACTGAGCTTTCAAGCTTGAATAGCCCAAGCCACCTCACGGGGTCGCCGCGCGCGGCCCGTTTTGCAAATTGTGCATTTTGTGCGGTGTCGAAAAAATCTTTAACGTATTTTCCTGCTCTACCGTAAAAATTTTTATAAAATTCTTCTCCTGCAATTTTTGCGGCGTCGGTATTTTCAGGATTTTCAAGCGCGGCGAAGATTTCTGCGCATTTTTTTGCATCGTACGCATATATAGGGTTCAATTCCGCGTAATATGCCCTTGCGCCCGCCTTGTGTGCCCGCGCAATTCCTTCGGTAACTGCAGAGCCGATTTCCCACGGAAAGGGATATGGCGAGCCGTGGGCGTAGTCGTATATGCCAAAAAATTTTGCACTTTTCCCCCAGGCGTCGAGCGTCTTAAAATCGAGTTCTTTGTATTTTGCGTCGAAGTAGTTCGCGCGGTCGGTCGTAAAGTACGGAACGAGGTTTCCGGGAAGCATGAATGATGGGGGATTTTCGCACGCCAAGTAGGCAATGCAGCCAACGAGTTTTGATGGGTGCTTTTGGGCTATTAGTCGCGCAGATTTAGCCGAAAATTCAAATACAGCGTTTGAGTAATCGGGGAATCCCCTAAAATATCCGCGCTTATGAGCAAGGGTTTTCGGGCGTTCGTCAAACTCCGAAAAATCGTCTATCCCGACTGAAAACATTTTCGCTTGCGGATATTCTAAAAAATATTCGTCCGCCTTTTTAGCGGCCTGCGCCGCCGCGGCGGGATTTAAAATGTCGTATTGGGCAAGGGGTTTTATTGAGCCGTCGGAGTCGCGCGCTAAAATCTCAGGATGTTTGCGCCTGAACTCTTCATCAAAAATATTTTTTAAGTTGTGCGAAAAATTGCCGGCTATCGAATGCGCCCCGTTTAATTTCAGCCATCTGTTAACCTCTCCTCTGCGCTTGGCGTCTTTTGTGGGGGCGTAAAATCCTACCGAAAAAAATGCGTCGCGAAATTCGAATTCTCCGTCGGGGATATTTAAGTTTTCCTTTTTTTCAAAGTGCGTTCCAAGCTCGCCGGGAGCGTAAAATCTCATGCCGCAAAACTTCCTCAGAAAGATTCCGACGGCATTCATTGCGCGGCTTTCGTCGGGGTATTCTATTTCAATGTTGCCGCAGCCCGACTTTATCCTTATTGCCGAGAGCTCTTGCGGAGGCTGGGGTTTTGCGCTTTTTTTCAAAAAAATTTTTGTTTTAGGGCGCGAGTTGTCGTCAAAAAAAGAGACTTTTATATTTCCGCCGCGAGCAAGCTTGGCAGCTTCCATGGCAAGTGTATTCGCCGCCTCGGCGTCGGATCTGTGGACATTTTGTGGAAGTATTATTTCCATATCACAGGAGCCGTTCTCGATTATATGTGTCTCCCCCAAAAGAGTTGCGCAGGGAGTTTTAGCCGACAGCGCAAGAGTGCATATTGCGGCAAGTGCGCGCCACGCCACTATGCAATTTGCAGCAAAGATACTCTTCTGCAAATGGAGGCTATAATTCTTGACTCTTAGAACCTCCGCGCGAATAACCCCCGTTAAAGCGGTAAGATTGCAGAATTTAACAAGCCCGCAAAGCCTCCAGAATTTTCCGAACAAGCGAATCCTTCTAAAATCGTCGCATTTTGCAGGCTCTCTATTTGTTGCAAATGCGCTGCCGGATTCGCGGCTATTGCCCTCTAAAATGTGCCCGCAACAATTGACTTGCGGAAGTTTGCGCACATTTAAACGGTTTCGCAATCTTTCGCCCAAAAGTGTCATTTCAGAAATGGGAAGTAGTTCGTTTTTATCATATCGATCCAGATGCGAGTTTTGCCCTCCTGCGTAAATATGCCGGATTCTTCCGCATCTATACCTGTATTTAACAAGCCGTCCAAAGTCGACTGGCTTTCAATCCCGCGCGTCATTTTATCCACGTATTCTACGGGCGTTTCGCGTATTTCGACAAATCTCTTTCCGCTTTTTCTTAAAATTGACTCGTGGATTTTTATAAGTTTAAGCGGATTGCAGACAAGTCTCTTGCGGAAAATCTTGCAACCTTGAGGGGAAGAAAGGCCCAACGGGGTAGGGTTGCCGTCGGTTATCCAGCGGACTGATTCAGAGTCTTGAGAATATACGCTCGACGAGACTATGTAAGTGCTGCCAAACGGTACAAAGGTGACGTCGAGCCGTTCTTTTGAATCCGCAGAGTCAAAAAATGTGGATTTTGCCGACACTTCGCCTCCAAAATGAACCGTGAAAGCGCCGCTTTTTTTAAATCCGAGAGCCTCTATTTTACGTTTGAGTTTAATCATTGACGGCTCGCAGCTCCATGCGGATTCGGCGGGCGTGTATTTGCCGAACGGCGGAAGCCCCGATACGCTTGCCGCGCATATTTGAAGCCAATATATAAACGTTTCAACGAGAATATATGTGAGCGCGCCCGCAATCGCGAGATCTACAAAACTTTCGTCTGTAAAAAAATATTTCTTGGCGGCAAGCGCAAGCGCCAGGGAAAAAAATGCGAATCTAATCCATCTGCGGAGCGTCCTAATCCATGGTTGCAACGGAAACGAGTCCGCAAGAAATCCCGCAGCGACGAACGCCGCAAACAATACGATAGACAATGTAAGTATCCAGGATTCCGTTTCCATATTTTAATATCGCCCCGCGGCGTTAAAACAAAAGCGCGTTCTGCTTGGAACGCGCTTTATCGGAATTGTTTTGCGCTAAATCCTAAGCGGCATTACAACGCATAGGAAGTTATCGAGTGTTTTGAATACACCCGGGCTCATCTCGTCTTTGAATTCAAAGAAAACTTCGTCTTTCGTGAGGTTGCGCAGCGGGCTTAGCAGAAATTCGGGATTAAAACCGATTTTGACTTCCGGGCCAGTATATTCAACTTCTATTGGCTCCTTCGCTTCGCCGAGTTCAGCACTCTCGCCGGAAATTTCAAGGCAGTTGTCTGCTATTTTTAGCTTTACGGAGTTTTGTTTGTCGTTCGTCATTAAAGCGACGCGCTGCACGGTTTCGAGCATTAGCTCGCGCTCGACTTTTATGCGGTGCTCGGCTTCTTTGGGTATTACCTGCTTGTAGTTGGGATAGCTGCCTTCGACAATCTTAGACACGAGGTAAATGGACCCCGTAAGCCCACTGTTAGAAGACTCTTCGCCAACTTCTATGTCGAAGGCTACCTGCCTTTCGTTAAAGCTTATTTTCACCATCTTGCCCTGCGAGAGGAGTTTCTCAAGCTCGGTGACGGTTTTCGCGGGCAAAATTATCGAGCCTTCGTCTTCATGGTCGATCTTCATATCGCGGGAAATCATTGCGAGCCTTCTTCCGTCGGTCGCCACGAGCGATAGTTTACCTTCCGAGAAATTGAAGAAAACGCTGTTTAAGATGTACCTGTTTTCGTCCGTGCTTTGTGCGTAGGATACCGAGCGCAACATAAGTGCAAGTTCCTGTGGCGGCAGCTCGTAAGAATGTTGGTCCACAAAGCTTGGGAGGGCGGGGAAGTCCTCTGCTTTAAGGCCGTTGAAGCGGTTGAAGTCTGAGCGGCCGGAGCGAATGCGCGCGGTTTGGCCGTCCGAGCTTTCCACAACAACCTCCTGTTGGGGCATCGCGTTTATAATTGCCGCGAGTTTTTTTACGGGGAGGGTTATATCGCCCGGTTCTTCGACTTCCGCCTTTATCGAGCATCTTATGCCGAGTTCAAGGTTGGTGGTCGTGAGCATTACGTTGCCGCCTTCCGCCTTAATAAGCACATTGTTCAGAACCGCCATCTGCGGTTTAGAGCTTACGACGTTAGTGACCTGTCTGAGGCCTGTCGAGAAGTGTTCCTTGCTGATTTTAAACTTCATAATGGTGTCTCTGTTTTACGCCCGGCAACCGTTAATTCGGTGTCGTGCGCTAATATTCTTACGGGAATGTATTGGATAAATTAAAGACTATATAATGACGCCGCGCATGAAAATCCAGAATATTTTTCGATTATTGCGCGCCTTCAAGAAATTCAAGCCCATCGATTTTCCCGTCGGAGAATTTTATTCTGCGGTAGTAGCAGCCTCTGCGCGGTTTTCCCGACTTGTCTTTTGTGTGGCAGGAACCTTTGCCCTTTAAGCGGACCTTGTAGACAATAGAGTTTTGTTCGCAATTTACGAGAATGTCGACAATTTCGAGAAAGTCGCCGCTCGTTTTCCCCTTAATCCACAATTCGTTTCTCGATGTGCTCCAGAATGTTGCCATGCCCTCTTTGACTGCCGTTTCGAGTGCGAGCTTATTTACGTATCCGACAATTAGCACTTCGCCTGTATCGGCGCATTGTGCGATTGCAGGAATAACATCTTCTCCGCACTGGGCTATTTTTTTTAGTTTAGTGAAGTCGAGAGCCAGATTGAGACCTTCTTCTATTTCCTTACTCATATTTGAACGATATTGCCTTTTCCGCTCGGTTTTTCAACACAAATTTTTGGGCGGAAGCCGTATTTTCTTGCCGTATCGTGAGGCGAATGCGATAAATCTAAAAGTTTTACGCAAATCGGCATGTTTTGGAGAAAAAAGCAGTTGAAAGTTTCATCTTCGGCGCGGAGTGTGCGCTCGAAGGATCCTCTTTACGAGTTTAAGAAGGCTACCCGCGGTGAGGTTGGAAGGTACGACATGCCGGGGGAACTTTGGAAGGGGGTAAGAAAGCTCGTGCTGTTGGCGCTTTTGCTTGCGCTGTTTTGGTTTGCGCGCGAATGTTATTTGGCATGGAACATATTTGGGGGATAGCGACTGCAAGGCTTTTTTTAATTGCGCTTTAACCGTATAAGAGCCGTTAAATATTTTTTATGTTGGCAAGATACGCCTATTATGCCGCGGGCTATCAGCATAGTCGCTATTCTTCATAGAGCGGAGGCGGCTCGGCATTAAAAGTCCTTTTTTTGCTTTTTTTTGTTGTATTTCATTAGCTCCGTGAAATAAAAGATAGATTCATTTTAACAAAAACAATATTATGGTATCCTATAAAGAACTCGGTTTGGTCAACACGCGAGAGCTTTTCAAAAAAGCCATCGCCGGCAAATACGCAATCCCTGCGTTTAACTTCAATAATATGGAGCAAATGCAGGCGATTATACAAGCTTGCGTCGAGCAGAAATCGCCCGTCATTTTGCAGGTTTCCAGCGGAGCCCGCAAATACGCCAATCAGACTCTCCTTCGCTACATGGCGCAAGGCGCTTGCGAATACGCAAAGGAACTCGGCTACAATATTCCGATTGTTCTGCACCTCGACCACGGCGACACTTTTGAGCTCTGCAAATCCTGCGTGGACTACGGCTTCTCGTCCGTGATGATCGACGGTTCGGCGCATTCGTACGAAGACAATGTTGCGCTGACGAAAAAAGTTGTTGAATATGCGCATGAGCACGATGTCACCGTTGAAGGCGAACTCGGAGTTCTCGCCGGCATCGAAGACGAAGTTTCCCACGAGACACATTCGTACACCCGCCCCGAAGAAGTTGAAGATTTTGTAAGCAAGACAGGCGTGGATTCTTTGGCTATCTCCATAGGCACTTCGCACGGAGCTTACAAATTCAAGCCCGAACAGTGCACACGCGACGCCGACGGAAGGCTCGTTCCCCCGCCGCTTCGCTTCGACATTCTCGAAGAGATCGAAAAGCGCATACCTGGGTTCCCGATTGTCTTGCACGGCTCCTCGTCGGTTCCGCAGCAGTATGTCGACATGATAAACAAGTACGGCGGAAAGCTCGAAGCCGCAGTCGGCATCCCCGAAGAACAGCTCCGCAAGGCGGCGGAATCCGCAGTCTGCAAAATCAACATCGACTCCGACGGCAGACTGGCGATGACGGCAAAAGTTCGCGAAGTGTTCGCCACCAAGCCCGCTGAATTTGACCCCCGCAAGTATCTCGGCCCCGCCCGCGACGAGCTCAAAAAGCTCTACATGCACAAGGTCGTCAATGTTCTCGGTTCCGCCGGCAAGGCGTAATTCGCGGAACAGCTTAAAGTTTATACCAAAGCCCGTTCGAGAAAAACTCGGACGGGTTTTTTGTTGTGTAAATGCTTGTAGAAAGTATGTTAAAAAACGTATTTTTTTGCGCTTTCCCTTCAAATTTTATCAGAATTTTTTTTCAGTTGGTATGTCCAGCGCATGTGGAAATATAGTTCTTGCGAGTTAGTGTACGTATTTAAACTGTTTAAAAACATATTGTTAATTTATCTTGAATATATAAAAAAATGTTTTAGACATGAATCCACTGAGACAGGATAACAAATAAATAATTTGTGGGTATGAAAAGCGCAACGAATCTTAAATATATTTTACGGCAATTTTATTATTATGCTAACACGCTGTTCTTTTATGGAATGTGCGCCACAGGCGTAAACGCGCTTGCGGAGAGCTCCGACTATTATTGGCGGGGTGGATCTACATGGGACGATTCGCTTATCCAGGCCGGAAATGTCGCAAATTGGAAGGCGGATGCCGAAGGAAATATCCCGCATTCAACTGTTCCGTCGGAAACTTCCGATTTGATATTTGACGTTGCTAATATGAAAAGAAACGGAAATCCGGACTACGCGAGAGTAAATTGGTACGCATCGAGTACCTATCCAAGTGTCAAGACGGTAAACAGCGTAACTGCGTACGTCCCTCTTGAAATACACATTACGTCTTCAATAAGCCTATTGGGAGATTGGCATGGAACTGTTTCTTCAGATTCCAAATATACTCCTTCATCAAGCGATATTGGCTCCAGAAAGTCGATGAGGCTCGTTGCCGACACCGCGAATTTTCTGACGGTCGGCGGAGATATGGCTTTGGAAACGGATTAGTATTTTAATTCAAGATTTCGTCTCGGGAGCACTTCAACGGCTCCTTCTGCATACACGCTTGCAGTTAAAGGATCTTTGAATTTTATAAAGAACGGCTCCGATACTGCTGGATACCACACTTTTGACATGGCAGCGCACGACACGACAAAAGGCTCATATTTTTCAATGGACTTGGGAGGATTGTCGTCAAGCGGCAAAGCTGTTTATATGACTTCCGCAAAAGATCTTTCTGTGAACATAAATTTCATGTCCAATGGCGGAGTATTTAAGGGTGGAGATTTTGAAGGCGTTTTTGCGACTGAAAGCGGTGTGAATTCCAATCTAAGCGTAAATATGAGCGGCGACGGAAGACAGTCGATGACTATATATAAGGCCTCCAACGCGAGCCTGTATGGATTTGAAAACGATTTGGACGGAAAGACGGATATGGCTATAAATTCCGTTGAAGTCAGCAACGGAGAGCTTGTGCTCGACAGCGAGCTTTCTGTCGGAGACGTTAGGCTTTTGGGAGGGGCGCTAAAATTGTCTGCCCCGAAAGTTGGAACAATATTTATCGATGGCGGGAAATTGATATATGGCGGCGCAATAGCCGTGGGCGAATTGTCTGTTTCCGAGCTCTCTGTGGACGTCGTATTTTCCGCCGAGGACTTAAAAAATATGGAAATTACCATCTTTGAATTTGAGAACCTGACGGACGAGTTTGACGCAAATTCGGTATTTTCGGCTTATGGGGAATCGGGAGAGGAACTTGGAGGGGAATTTTCCCTCATAGGCGAGGTTGGAGGCCCCGGAAGTTTGATATATACTGTTCCAGAAGCCGCGGAGTTAGCTTCAGTATTTGGTCTTGTCGCCTTGCTTTTCGCCCTATCAAGAAGGCGGAAATAGCATAAAAAAATCCGCTCTGATGAGCGGATTTTTTTTGAGAATAAGCGGATTCGCTCCATTTGATTGTACGGCGCATTTTTTGAAGTTTTACAAGCGCGCAAAATGCGGCGCGGGTAATATCCACACTTTTGGTAATCGAGCCTTATCGGCGCGAAGAAATCAGGAATTGCAGGATATACCAGAACATGAGAGCTATTGCTGCGAACAAACCGAGCGCGGCAGCCACGTATTGGTCGTTCTGGTATTGCCTGATAATTGCGCTCGTCTGGTAAAGCACGACGAGCCCGGCAAAAATTATCATAGCCCCCGAGAACCACAACCCGAGCTGAATGCCGAATAGTATGGCGCAGACGATTATCCCGAGCGCCACGAATGAAGCAATTGTCAGAAATGAGCCGAGGAATGAAAAATCTTTTTTAGAGAAGAACGCGTACGCACTGATTCCGGCAGTGAGGGCGGCAGTGATTATGCCGGCTTGCGGAATAGTATCGGGGGCGAACATATTAGCAAATATTAAAAGCGGCAGAAAAATAATGGACTCCGCAATTATGTATAGGGCGAATCCCGCATATTGCTTTCCGAGAGTGGCTCCGTTGACAGCCCAAGAGTTTGCAAGCCACGATACCCCCATAAATGCGAGCAGTACAATCAGCCAGTTGTTTCCCGCCACCATTTTTTGGGCGAGTTCGACAGCAGGCTGCCACGTAAGCAAAAATGCTTCAAGGGCAATGAATCCGACAAATCCGAGCGCCAGATTCATATATACTTTTCTTAAAAATTCCCCCCTCTCGGAAGCGAGAGCGGCAGTGCTTTGATATTGTTGGTAGTACATATTTTTTATTTCCTGTATTTAGACAATGGCAAATTGTGATAAGTTCTTCAATTTTTATTTTTACCAAATGCTACGGATATGCTTACTTGCGTATTCGGGCATTTTTTTATTCCTTTTTTGGGGTTCCGGAGGCAAGAAAGATTTTTCCTATTTCCGCTTCCGTATGCCGCCTAAAAATAAGCGGCAAAACAAGCCTAGCGGTTTGCTAAATAAAATTTATCGGCCGCAATGCGGCGGCTTTTATTGATTATCGTAAGTGCGGGCGCTTTATTTAGAATTTTTTTGTGGCTAATGCCGCGCGAATAATCAAAATTCTAACAAAACTTAAAATAAGATGGAAAAAGAAAGTCCCAAAGTTCGTTTTGACGGAAGAAATTTTAACCAGCTGCGCCCGATAAAATTCGAGCCCGGAATTGCCCCGAACGCGACAGGCTCTGTGCTTGTGTCTTTCGGAAACACGAAAGTAATATGCGCGGCAACTGCGGAAAAGCGCGTGCCGTCGTGGATGAACACCATGGCGGATCAAAAAGGGTGGCTTAGCGCGGAATACTCAATGCTTCCGTACTCGACGCTCACCCGCAAACAGCGTCCGACTTCGTCTAACAAAGTGGACGGCAGGTCAGTCGAGATTCAGAGGCTTATAGGCAGGTCTTTGAGGGCGGTTGCGGACTTTGAAAAAATTCCGGGAATTACTATATGGATAGATTGCGACGTTCTTCAAGCGGACGGAGGAACGCGCACGGCGTCGATAAGCGGGGCGTATGTTGCCGCGAAGCTTGCCGTGAAAAAGCTGATGGCATCCGGCGACATAGCGGAGGATCCGTTCCGCGATTCGGTTGCGGCGGTGAGCGTTGGGATCTTAGGGGAAATGAAAGTGCTCGACTTGCCCTATGAGGAGGACAAAGACGCCGATGTCGACGCTAACATTGTAATGACTGGCTCCGGAAAATTCGTGGAAGTGCAGGCGAGCGGTGAGGAGGCTGTTTTCGGCGAGGACGAACTTGCTGAGCTTATATCGCTTGCGAGAGGCGGAATCGCGGAGATTACCGCCCTTCAAAACGAGGCAATTTCAAGCTCTATATAATCCTTTGGAAAACGGAAAAGTAGAAATAGCCCTTTCAAAATTCAGGAAACCCTACAACTGTGCCCAGACTGTGTACGCGGCCTTTAAGGGTGGAGATGCCGAAGGATTGGAGGAGCTTTCAAAATGCGGAGGCGGCAAGGCTCCCGAGGGATTGTGCGGCGCGCTCTACTCGGCGGTGAAGTTGTGCCCTGGGGCGGCGGATAAAATCCGCGCGGAATTCGCAAAGGCGACTGGCTCGCAATTTTGCCGCGAGATAAAAACGGTGTACCGCACTCCGTGCGAAAAATGCGTTGAAGTTGCGGCAAAACTCGTTTGCGAGAACATTTCTCCTGAAAGCCGATAGTGAGCGGATATTTCGGGCGAACGCGCGGATTTATTTTTGGTCGTTTCGCAGCGTCAGTTGCCGTTTTTGCTCGGAAAAGTGAAGGACGCCTTTCCCATGCGTGTGGGAAAATACGAAATTGCCGCGCGCGGAAAATAAAATGGGGCTTACATTCGCTTGGGTAAGAATTAAAATAAGTGCGCTAAAAAATTGCGAGGAATTTATCTTAGTCAAATGCGCGTTGCGTGAGGCTGTGGAAGTGATGGATTACATTCGCCATTTGCGCAATGAAGGGCTGTGGGGCAAGGAAAATTCAAAAAGAATCTCTGGTCTTTTAAATATCAAGAGGCGCATAGAAAGAAAACTTTTCGTCGCGCAAACAAAAGTTCATCGGGTGGCGAAGTTCAAATAAAGAAATTGCTTGCGAATAATCCGCCGGAGTTTGGATTTAATAATCTGCCTGTTGCGCGCGGGGCTCAGAGCTGATTCCATCGGCGGATAAGCCAGAGAGCGCGCTTGCTGGGTCTTCGCCAGGGTCGCGAAAATATTGTGAGGCTTTTATGGCTGATATTGCCGCGCGTGTTGAATTTTCCCACTCCCAATCGATTGTTGATATTATTTGTAGCTCGCCATTGCGGATTACCAGTTTTTCGCGGTTGGAAGATTCAACAACTATCGTCCCAATATTGTCGGGAATGTGCCCGTGCGGTTCTGAATTGTATCCGCCAGCCTGCGAAAAAAATGCGCAGAGAGCGAGCGCCTCGCCGCGTTTCATCTGGTAAAACTCCATTTCTTTCGATGCGTGCGAGAGTATGCCATATAAAGCGGGAAGCTCTGCGGCTGCGTCCCTAAAATTTTTTATTTTGCCGCAATTTGTCTCTATAAAAAACGCGAGCTTTACTGCCGCCGGCTGAAAGCCGTCTTTCGCGAGGCTCAATAGGCTGTCGAAGGAGGCGTTGAATTTTTTTGCGTCTGCCGCGTCTGATGATGCTTTTAGATTGTCGAAGAGCAGGTCGCACTTTGCGGCGGAAGAGGCGTAATCATCGCCTTCAGCAGCGAGCTTTTCAAGCAGTTTTTCGCGCTCGGCTTTGTCCTTCAAAAAATTTGACAAGTAATATCCGGCGAGACGCAACCCGCGCTTTTCATACAATTCCCTGATTTCCGAAACGGATTTTTCCCGCATGTACGGGATGTTGTCAAGGGCGGAGCGCAGCTTTGCGTATGGGTTGCCGCTTTCGGAAAGTTTTTCGGCTTCAGGCGCGGAAATTTGGTAGGCTTCTTGCAGCTTCTTGTAGTCGGCATAGTCGATTTCAGCCGAGGCGCAAACGGAAAGGGCGAGGGCAATTATGGAGAGCAATATTTTTACCGTCATATATTGTTATACGAATGACGGCGCAATTTTATTACAAATCTGCTAAAAAGAAACGCTATTTTTTATTAAGAGTAATTACAATGTTTTTGCGTATGATTTTATCATTTTTCCCGTCCGTCCTCTCTGTTATTGTAAGGCCTCCTAATACAAACTTTTCTCCGAGCGCAATGCCTACTTTATTTGATATTTCCATAATAATTGGGGTCATGATAGGCGTATTGTTCAATTCGGTAGAGTCTAAATATGCATGATAAAAATATATATCCAAACTGTAAAACTTGTCGCGTTCGGACTTTTTCAATCTTACGGAAAATTTATCGCCTATAAATTTGGCGCCTGACGGCGCAAGAGCGTCCTTTTCTTTTGGCGAAAGTCTCATGATGTCGGCGTAGTCGTTCGCTTCCATTCCTATTTCTTTTGAAGCGTAGCCGCGGCCGCAAAGCGCGCTGATTTCAAGGGGAATTTTTATTATGGTTTTTTCGTTCTCTTGGAGCTCTATTGAGCATACGTAATTTTCAGGAACGCGCGTGCTTGCAACGCAGATAAATGCGCCCGCAAATAATATTATAAAATATAACGCATACTTCATATGGAGCTTGATACGGTCGTTATGGGTAAACGTCAATATAATTGCGGGATAGACAGCTAATAAATTATATGCAAAATTAAAAAATATAAATTTTTAGAACTTGAAAACAGATGCGCATTTCTATATAACAATTATATGAAAAAGAGCTCTACGGTATTCATCTTTGCTGTATTTATTTTTTGTTTTTCTCTTATTTGCGGGGCTATTCCCATACAGCAATGTCCGCGCCCGCAAGCGACGATGGACGAATATTTTGACGAAGCGAAGTCCGAAAACAAGCTTGTCGCCTTTGTATGCTGCGAGAAGTCAAATCCTGTGACGAATTCGGAAGCTTTCAAAAAATACGCCTCTGAAAACCTGTATTTGCTTGGCATGTATTATGACGGAGAAACGCTTTACGTTTTTAAAAACGGCAAGGAAGTAGAAAAATCGCGGAACTATGATTTCGCCAAAGAAATGTGCAAGGAAATGCTGGGCTCTGAGCCTCCGTGCATTGCCGTCTTAAATGATGTGGGGGAAATAATTTTTAAATCCTCTCTAAAATCCGCATCCGCTGAAAAACTCTGCGAGGAAATGCAAAAGGCGGCAAAAGAAAACAAACCCGTATATAGCGGCGGAGAGTATTCCGTAAAAAATGCGCTCGCTACAAGCAGAATGATAAAGGCGCGCAAGAAGTCTTTGGAAAATTCTCCCGAGCCCGCCGCCTTCGCAGTGTTTGTCGATTTGTGGACTTGCATTGGCATAAATGATGTCCAAACCTTTGACCTTAAAGACCCCGATTCAATAGAAAAATTTTATAAAGCGCAAAACTCAAAAAATACGGTCTTTGCCGCTTGCTTTCCCGCCGGAAAAACGAAAACATTAAAGTCCGAAAACGGCTATTGCGCGGTTGAGTTAGAGCTAAACCCGAAGTTGGCGGAGCGCGGCGAGAATGTCGTGGATTGCGAAATAGGCTTGAAGGCGTCTTTTGGCGGTGAGGAGGTGTCCTATAAGGGATTTACAGAATTTAATATGTCGCAAAATAACGTGGTTGCATTCGTTCCGTTTAGAGGCGCTGTGAGGGATTTAAAAACAGGGAAAGTATCTGCCACCGAGCGCTTCAAGTGGATAGGAGTGCGCATTGAGCCGATATATTCCAAAGGCAAGCCCGCTTGCGGAGACGAATTCTTTTGCTTAAAGCGTGCGGCTCTGCCAAAAAATCCCCCCGAAGGTTTTGTAAAAGATAAGTATTCTACAATCATAAATTCCTGCGAAGATAGCGAAAAAGCGGAGGCGGATTGCTTTGTCGAAAAAACGCCTTTCCTTAACTTAAAACATGTCAAATGCGCTTATGTAGAACCCTCACTTTTTGATGGCAAATTGGGCTATTCGCTGAAAATAGAGTTGACCGGCGAGGGCAAGGAAATCATGGGGAAGACCACTGAAAATATGGTTAAAGGCGGCTCTGCGCGCAATATTGCGGTTGTAATCGACGGCAAGATTGTAAGTTTGCCGTTTATATTATCCAATGTTAATACTGTTAACGTTTATTTTTCCGACGCTTTCGAAAAAGCCCGCAAATACGCCGATATGATAAACGAATGTGTTTCTGTAAGAAAACTCGACTGATTTTTGAAAGCTTCGCGCGGGCTATTCCGCGCGCCCAAAGGTATTTTTTTTCCCTACCGCATAGACAGGCGCATGCCGTGCGCCGCGCCGAGGAATTTGGCGGCTTGCGAATTTATAAAATAATAAAAATCTCATGAGCGTGCGGCGGAGCTACTATCCATTCTAAACAAGGCTGATTTTCTCCTGTTGCGTAAGAAAAAATCCCCATGCGTCCCAAAAAAACGCTTGGGGAATTTATAATTTTTGCGCCGTAAAAAAGCCTGCCGCAAATGGCACTTATGCGATTGCAAATCCTACTTGTACGATTCTTTCAAATATTCCGCGACTCCTTCGCTCGTCGGCTTCATTGCATCTTCCCCTTTGTGCCAGTTCATTGGGCAGACTTCGCCGTATGTCTCAAAATGTTGGAGGGCGTCGACCATTCTGATTTCCTCTTCTGTGGAGCGGCCGAGCGGGAAGTTGTTTACCACTTCGTGCTGGACTATTCCGTTCTTGTCGATGAGAAACAACCCTCGGTAGGCAACCATTTCTCCTTCGACACACACTTTGCCGTCGGGGCAGGTTTTTGAGGCTCCCGCCAAAACCCCGTAGTCGCGGGCGATTGTCTTGTTTGTGTCTGCGACGAGCGGGTATTCCACGCCTTCGATTCCACCTTTTGAGCGCGGCGTTTGCGACCATGCGAGATGGCAAAATTCGGTGTCTGTCGAGCAGCCGATTAACTCCACATTTCTCGCGTCAAATTCTTTTTTCGCCGCCTGAAAGGCGAGTATTTCGGTTGGACACACAAAGGTGAAGTCTTTGGGATAGAAAAAAAGTATCACATACTTTTTGCCTATGAATTGCGAGAGCGTAAAGCCGCTTTCTATCTTGCCGCCTACGACGGCGTTTGCCTTGAAGTCCGGCGCTTTTTTGCCAACGAGCACTGACATATTTTTTTTCCTTTTTTTAATTTCTTGCCTATTTGCCGCAAACTGAAAAATTCTTTGCAGAATCTAATTTGCCGGCTTTGTATTCGGACACTCCGAATGCGATTGCGGTTCCGTTAATATTATGAAATACGCAGACACACACGCGCATCTGGACACGTTTGCCAACAAGGGCGAACTCGAAAAAATTGTCGAGAGGGCGCGCTTGGCGGGAGTTGAAAAAATAGTGGGGTGCTCGACAAAGTCCGACGAATGGCTCTTATACGAACGCGCCGCTGCAGATTTCCCCGGAGAGGTTTATTGGCAGGTCGGAATACATCCCGGGGAAATATCGGAAAACTGCGAAATTGCGCTCGATTCGCTCGGCGCGTTTTTTGCCTCGGAGAGGCCGCCTGTGGCGATAGGAGAAATAGGCCTCGACTACTATCGTCCGCCGGCTGACGCGGAAGAATTTGAGGCTATGAAGGCGCGCCAAGCTGAAATATTTGTCCGCCAGCTCGAGCTCTCAAACTCCTTTCCGGACGCCAAGATATGCGTTCATGCAAGAGAAAGCCTTTCGGACTGCATAAGGCTCATATCGGAGGCGGGCGTCGATTTTTCGAGGGTCGTTTTCCACTGCTACTCGGGGACGGCCGAAGAGCTTGCGAAGATAAACGAGCTTGGTGGCAGGGGCTCCTTTACGGGTATTATAACCTACAAAAATGCGGGCCAGATGCGGGAAGCCATGCTCGCGCAAGGAATCGGCAGGCTAATGCTTGAAACCGATTGTCCGTACCTTGCGCCCGTTCCGTTGCGCGGGAGCGTTAACGAGCCCTCCAACATTCCGGTTATTTTGCGGGCTGCTGCCGAAATTTTCGGCGTTGATGAAAAATATATCGCCGACGCCGCGTACGAGAACTCTGTGGAATTTTTCGGTCTTTCCGACTAATTTTTTCTCTTCTTCTTTTTCTTCGCGGGTTATAGATTTTTTTTAGATGTATTTGCCGGCCGCAGCATAATGGCGTTTGCCATATACAGCGTCAAATGGCGTTTGTCTGCGCGCAGACCAATAGCGCGGGGGGCGCGGTTTTCATAGCGCATTGCGGGATTTTTCCCCCCCCCCCCCCCGAGCAATCCGCCCGAAACAGAAAAAATTTACACAAGTCCGCTCGAGGCTTGCGCGCATTGCAGTCGGCGTGGGTATCCGCTCAAAAGAGAAAAGAAATTGTGTTTGCCCCGCGCGGAGACTCCCGCGGCGGAAGGAGCCTGTAGAAAAAGAAACCCGTGACGGAGAGCTCCGCAATAAAAGAAGTCCACGGCGGGAAATTCCTCAGCGAAAGAATAAAATATTTTGTTATTTTATGCCGATAGCTTTATGCGCGGCCTGCTTTGTAAAGAGATTCGAAATTCTCTGAAAAGAATTTTTCTGCGTATTCCGCGGGAACTGCCGCTTTTGATTCCGCCACTATTGTGCTCATTTCTTCGCACGCAAATTTGCGTGGGTACAGGCGTATAGGGTAGTCGGAGCCGTATATGGCGCGGCCGCCATTTGCGGAAACTGCGCGGGAGACGTCGGAAGGCGTGTTTGTAAACGGGAATGCCGCTGTGTCGAAAAAAACATTGTCTGGGGGCGAAAATACGTCGATTGCCGCGTCGCCGCCAGATAGGTGGGCAAAAATGAATTTTGCAGACGGGCATTTTCGCGCGGCGGCGTATGCGGACTCAAAGTTCGTCGGGCACTTGCCGAGATATTGGCGGGGCGATTTTTCTGTAAGGTGCACGCAAATCGGGAAACCGCATTCGGCGCAAAGTTCGGCAATCTCCGTAAATTGCTCCGATAAAAAGTCGAACCCTTGGACTCCGTCGTGCAGTTCTCCGACGCCTATGAAACCGAGATCCTTTGCTCTTTTTATCTCTGCCATTGACTCCTTAGGAAAGCTCGGGTTTATGGAGGCAAATGCCGAAATCCTGTCTGGGTGGCGCGCGGCGAAATCTGCGATTTGGCGGTTTAGAATGGAGCATGTGCCGGGTTTTTCCCAATACCAGCCTTGGATTATGGCGCGCTCCACTCCGGCGGAATCCATGTCCAAAAGAAATTTCTTTTCGCTTGGAAAGCCCTGCAACGATTTTTTCCCGTCGGGGCGCTTGCCAACGAGCTTCCCCCAATACTTCTCCGCGGCGCATTCCGCCCATGCTTCGGGAGCGGAAGCGATGTTTTCGGGATAAAAATGCGTATGGGCGTCTATTATTTTCAATGCTTTTGGATTTTGCGCGCGCTTGCGCGGTTCGTTTGAGGGGCGTTAGAGAATATTGAAATACACGAATGCAGAGAGGATTGCGGCGAGGATAATTCTATAATATGCAAACGGCGCAAGCCCCCTTCGGTTTAAAAATCCCACGAGCCATTTCACTGTGAGCGCCGCAGAAACAAATGCGACAATTATCCCGAACAATAGCGGCCCAGCCGAAATCGCGCGCAAAATACTTGCTCCGTCAGTGTACATCTTGAATATCGACGCCGCCGAGAGCGTTGCAAGCCCCAGTAAAAAGCTGAATCTTGCGGCGTCCGCCGGTTTGAGCCCCACTGCGTATCCGCCGATAATCGTCATCATTGAGCGGCTCGTGCCGGGCCACATTGCAATGCACTGCAAGAGGCCTATTATTAGCGCGTCTTTGACTCTCATATCCCTCATTTTTAGATACGCGCTCGACGGATACAAATGCTTAGAGTTGTATCTCTTTTGAACCCAAAACATGAGCAGCCCTCCAAAAAACAGCGCCGCTATTATGGGTACCGTTCCGAAAAGCCAGTTCTCGATTAAGTCGTGCAGCAAAAGCCCGACAATGGCCGCGGGCAGAAACGCCGCTATGATGTTTATAAGAAGCCTCAGCCCTTCCGGATTCCTTCCGAGAAGCCCGAAGAACATTTTTAACAGCCATTCCCAATAGATGAATGCAACAGCGGCAATCGCGCCAAGCTGTATAACTATGGCATACGCGTCGGCTGCTGATTTGAGCGTCAGAGGTTCAAAATTGTCGTTTAAAATCGGGTTTCCGGCGGCGTCCGAGAGCGGTTCGTCGGCGTCGAGACCAAGGAATGCGTTTGCGAGCAGCAGGTGCCCGGTGGAGGACACAGGCAGGTATTCGGTAAGCCCCTCGACCAATCCCAATACGAGCGAGTCGCAATATGTTATTCCATTCTTTGCGGCCGTATTTGATTGGCTCGTCAATGTTTCAACGATTTCAATTTCTCCCTTTGGCGGGTCGGATTCGACTTCATTTATCGTTTGCGCGCAAAGGGTGAAATTTGCGAAAGATGCGATTAGTAAAAGGCGTAGGATTTTCATAATGCGGTTTTATTTGGCTGGAATGCGCCTTGATGAAAAATGGTTAGAACGACTTTCGCGATTCGAGCGCGCTTTTTATTGTCACGGGATCCGCAAAGCCGAGCTGGCTGCCGCTGGGGAGTCCAAAGCCTATGCGCGTTAGCCGTATGCCGTGCGGAGAAGCGATACGCTCCTGTATGTAATGGCAGGTGGCTTCGGCTTCTATGTCGTTGGACAATGCGAGTATTATCTCCTTTATCTGGGAATTTTCTATGCGCTTTAAAAGCTGGGCTATATTCAGCTTGTCGGGCCCTATTTTTTTTATCGGCGACAGCTTTCCGCCAAGAACGTGGTATTTCCCCCGCCAAGCTCCCGATTTTTCTATCGCGGAAATATCGGAGGCTTTTTCGACAACGCAAAGGCAGTCGGAAATTCTGGAGGCGTCGGAGCAAATTTCGCAGGGCTGTCCGTTCTCGGACAATCCAAAGCACTCTGGACAGGGCGTTATGCGTTCAAGAGCCGCAGTTATGGATTCGGCTATCTCAATGGCGTCCGCGCGGTTTTCGAGCGCGAGGTGCAGCGCCATGCGCTCTGCGCTCTTTACTCCCGTGCCCGGAAGCCTTTTCAGCGCGTTTTTTAGTCTGTCGAAAGATTTGCTCATATTTTATTGTTTTCGCGCGCGGAGTGCGGCTTTAAATCTCGGCACTTTTATTGCAACGGCGGCACTTGCGCGGAGAGCCGGCGCGCGGGTAATGCGCTACTCGACGTTTTGAACTTGTTCGCGCACCCGCTCGAGTTCGTTTTTAAGGGATATGGCAAGCTTTGTAAGCTCGAGATTGTTGGCCTTGCTTGCCGTCGTGTTTATTTCCCGCCCCATCTCTTGGCAGATGAAGTCCATCTTCCGCCCGACGGGCCCGTTCTCGTTGGCTGCGGCGATAAATTGCGATATATGGCTTTTTAGGCGCGTTATTTCTTCCGCGACGTCACACTTGTCGGCGAATATGCAAAGTTCTTTTAGCAGGCGCTCGTCGTCAAGCCGAAGTTCCAAGCCCATTTCTTTCAAGCGCCCCAAAAGTTGGTCCCGATATTGCCCGACCGTGTTTTTCGACTCCTTCTCCGCTGCCATCACAAGCTCTAGTATCAAATCAAGGCGGTGGATCAGGTCTTTCTTCAAGTTTTCGCCTTCAAGCTCCCTCATTTGCTCAGCATTCCGCAGGGCTTCGTCGAGCGCGGCGGCGACGTTTTCCCATGCCGCCTCCCAGTCGGAATTTTGCGCCGTGCAGGAGGAGGTTAGCTCGCAGATTTTTAATATCGTATCTGCGGTAGGCTCGAATTTTGCGCCGTAATTGGAACAGAGAGATTTTAATTCGTCAAGCGCGGGGGCAACCGCGGTCTTGTCCGCCAAAGGCGAATTTTTTATTCCCTTAAATTCTGCCTTGACGGATACACCG
>OKXB01000943.1_pt1 | contig 32023 bp, 29 predicted proteins | sample 1601731 | NCBI WGS metagenome assembly OKXB01 (sample SAMN04414077, study PRJEB24778) | human gut metagenome | material: faecal | host: Homo sapiens
GTCAAAGGGTCTTGCACCGAAGTCGGGAGCCTTGTCGGCGTCGCCCATCTTCTCCGGCAGCGCCTCATACTCACCGGCTCTGCACACGGCCAGATTGCGTCTTTCAGGTTTCAGAGCGGCCTCTTCATAGCAGTAGCATGGTATCTGCAGCTCGTCGGCAATGCGCTTTGCCAGTTTTCTTGCCAACTCGGCACACTCTTCAAGAGTTATTCCGCTTACCGGCACCAGCGGCAGCACGTCTGTAGCGCCCATACGCGGATGAGCACCGTGATGCTTGCGCATGTCTATAAGTTCACCGGCCTTCTTAACAGCCTTGAAAGCAGCCTCGACAACAGCCTCGGGCTCACCAACAAAAGTAACCACCGTGCGGTTAGTAGCCTCACCTGGGTCAACATCGAGCAGTTTTACGCCGCCGGCTTCCTCAATCACATCGGTAATCTGTTTTATAACATTCTTGTCGCGTCCTTCGCTGAAGTTGGGCACGCACTCCACAATCTGTTTTATCTTTGCCATAGTATTATTAAAATATTGTATAGTTTCTTTATGTTTTTCTTATTAGATGCATGGCAGAATGTTGCTGCCGGCCGTCGCCTCAAAGACGCCACAACATGCCGCAAACCTTCTCTCTGCCTTTACAAAGATAGGATTTTAGAATAAAAGTCGCAAAAAATATGGGTTAAAAATACAAAGATTATTTCATTAAATTTTAAGGCCGGCCGCCGTCTCACGTCGTCTTAAAATATCAATTTAAAACAAAAGACGGCGATATCAAAACACTATCCCCGCTCATTCACAGAAACAGCTTTAAACATTGCAGTTTACAGCCACGATTACTTACAATACGCCATTTCGTCTTTCATCATACATTTATGCCGCCAGACACCATCAGTCCTCACATTTTTAGTCATTTTTCAGCGCATCATGTCCCGTCATCACGCCCTCACATCTGACACATTTCTCATTCCTCACCCCATAATCACACAAAAATAAACGGCTCTTCATCCGAAAAGCCGTCAACATCATATGATAACATAACAATTTGCATCCCGTCCCCGTTCGTCATACCATCCATGTCATAAGGGTATTTTTAGCGGATTAAATAAATCCTTATACTCAATTCCGGCGGAGCGCAGATCCGCCGGCACATTAGCAAACGTAGTGCGTGCGCTTCGTAGATTATTATCAATTGTATTACATCGAATAGAATCAACAAATCATTTGACTTTAACTACTAGCTCACCTTAGTGAGCGATAACTTCTCTAACTACTTTAATTACTAATTACAATACCCAACAATGCATTTGAATTTTTCACTATTCACTTTTCATTCTTCACTTAAACACGCACTACGTTGCTATTGTTCTGGCTGATTTGCAATCTGCCGGAATTGAATATAAGAAACGAAGTTCAGCGCAGCTAATTTCCTGATCCGCTTAAAATACCGCTAATTTAAGTGAAAAATGAAAAGTTAAAAATCCAATAGCCAATGTTAGCATAAAATTGTGATATAATGTGAAATAGGAAGTTAGCGGATTGAATAAATCCTTATATTTAATTCCGGCAGATTAATTCTATTGATTGTCGGCTGCGCTCGGCATAACCAAATGAAATTTGCTTCTGCTCTCACTTGCACGACAATTGCAAATCAGCCGGAACATTAGCAAACGTAGTGCGTGCGCTTCGTCGATTATTGTCAATTGTATTACATCGAATAGAATCAACAAAGCATATGACTTTAACTACTAGCTCACCTTAGTGAGCGATAACTACTCTAACTACTTTAACTCCAAAAAACAATAGCACTGAGGCGTTTTTCATTTTTAATTTTTCATTTTTAATTGCGCTTTGCGCCTGCTCTTCACTTCTGCTTTTTCAAATTAAATGTTATACAATTTCGTTCTGTCATTATAATATTGTAACTTTGTTCTTATACTAACTTTAAAACATAAAATTTATGAATACAATTAAAATGGGAAATGACGAGTTCATATTGTATTGCCGTAAAAACGGACATGGTATAAACAAAACTACAGACCAATTAGGACGGTTGATTTGGGAATGGATACGTGACAAAGCAAACGGCAGACAGATAGAAAACAATAAGGAGTGTTTATGGGGGCAGAATGCAAACAATGTATCACCTACCGGTCTTCCATACACAGCCACACAATTTGAATTTGACCGCAATAAGCTGCCAGACTTGTATGATTATTTGGATACGTTATAACATAAGTGAAAAGTTAAAAGTGAAAAACGAAAGATCCATGTGCCTTGTGAAGGATTCTCGCAAACACGATGTTGCCACATGATTTTACCACCCAACGACAATATCCCAAAATGCACATGGATTTTTCGTTTTTCACTCTTAACTTTCTCACTCTCGTAAGACAGCGGTATTTTTAGCGGATTGAATAAATCCTGATATTCAATTCCGGCAGATTAATTCTATTGATTGTCGGCTGCGCTCGGCATAACCAAATATAATTTGCTTCTGCTCTCACTTGCACGACAATTGCAGATCCGCCGGCACATTAGCAAACGTAGTGCGTGCGCTTCGTCGATTATTGTCAATTGTATTACATTGAATAGAATCAACTAGGCATTTGGCTTTAACTACTAGCCAACTCCGTTGGCGATAACTACTTTAACTCCAAATGATAATACCAACAAATCACATGGATTTTTCACTTTTAATTTTTCATTTTTATTTGCGCTCCGCGCCTGCTCTTCACTCTTCCCTCTTCACTCTTCACTTAAACTAGTAGTTCTTATTATCAATATACACCTCGAGCAGCTTCGACACGCGGTCTTCGTTGTTCGGCACAACGTCCATGTCTGCCACGCAGGCTGGCACGAGACAGCTCATGCCCTTTGTCAGATGCACCTGCTTTATCTCAGGCTCCTCGCCCTTCCACGACCTTATCACGATGTCGCTGCTTCCCTCAAGACACATATACACCACGAAGCTGTCATACTTATACAGCTTTCTGTGGAAGGCACGGTTCACCTCCAGCAGCTTCACCGTAAAGAACCTGTTCTCCGCCAGCAGCACCGGATAGTTCATCTTGCGCGTGTAGTGCGTGCGGTAGTCGTCCTCCACCTTATAGTCCAGCGCCTCCGATGCCAGCGCCGTGTGCAGTGCCCTTGGTTTGCCGTCAAGTCCCGGACGGTTATAGTCAAATATGCGGTATGTCAGGTCAGAGCTCTGCTGCACCTCTGCCAGCAGCGTACCGCTGCATATCGCATGGATGCGTCCCGACGGAATGTAGAACACGTCGCCCTCCTTCACGTCGTGCGATGCCAGCACGTCACAGATGCTGCCGTCCTCTATGCGCTTGCCGTATTCATATTTCGATATCAGACTCTTAAAGCCGCTGTAGAGCTTAGCTCCCGGCTTTGTGTCCATAATATACCACATCTCCGTCTTGCCGAACGAGTCATGATATTTACGTGCCATCTCGTCGTTGGGATGCACCTGTATCGACAAGTCCTTCGCAGCGTCGATAAACTTTATCAGCAGCGGAAACGTCTCGCCGTACATGTCATACACCGTGCGTCCTATCAGTTCTTCCTTATATTCCGTCACAAGTTCGTTAAGCTTGCGTCCCTGCAGCGAGCCGTTGCCCACTATCGACTCCTTGCCCGGCACGGCACTTATCTCCCAGCTCTCGCCTATAGGCGTAGGGTCATTGTCTTCTATGCCCTTAAGTTTCTTCAGCAGGCTTCCGCCCCATATTTTCGAAAAGAAGTTGTTTCTAAATAATAATGGATAAAGCATGGTTTAGTTATTTAATTGTTAGTATTTCTGTTCAATCTTACGGCGAGCCCTGTCGCCATATCAACGCGCCATCCGCCCTTCATGCAGTCAACACTATCGGGCCTAACGATGCCACACAGTACATCCGCGATAAGTCTCAGCACACACCACGCCCGCCGTCCTTTGCCGGCTTGCCCATCAGTCACCAATGTCTGGTTGCAGAATACATAATACATTTCTTTCATAGTGCCAAAACAATTTATTAACAGTCCCGAAAACTTATCCGGACATTACAGAAATGCAAAGATAGTGAAAGGTGAGAGCAATACAAAATGAAAAAACACTTTTTTTCTTTTTTATTGCCGAGCCGCATCCTATCTTATTCAAAGATAGAACAAGGCGAGAGCAATACAAAATGAAAAAACACTTTTTTTCTTTTTTATTGCCGAGCCACAGTTCGTGCGAACTGTTTCGCACGAAAATGAAAAATTAAAAAGTAAAAATTAAACAGCGCCTGATGGAAATGAAAAGTTAAGAGTGAACAGTGAAAAAACAAAGTTCGACGTTAGTCAATCCAAATGCCTTGCTATGGCAATAAACTGCCATTCACTTAAATAAGCACAATAGAAACAAAACACAATTAACAAAGTATGAATTATAATCCGCCTAAAACGATAGTTATTTTATCATTATATCGCATCCTATATTCAGTCTTACGCCATGCTGATTGCGGAAACGTTGCATATCTTCTTTATTACTGAATGCAAATCTCCTGTGACGTTTGTTGCAGGCATAAGCCAGTTTATGCTTGAATAAAGAAATGTCATGCCACTGTTTAAATACATTGATGGTTGTTGCCAACTGATCTTCTACGGCATGTTTAATCCAGTCCTTGTTCTGATCCTTCAGTTCTATGAATATAATATATTCATCATTGTGCAGCATGGCATCGCAGCGGTTCTCCATTTGTCCGTTTTCACGCCTTATCTCAATCTTGTTGTCTACGGCTATAAACGAGATTATCTTTCCAGACCTGTTAGTTACTACGGCTGTCCATTCTTCTTTATTTTTTGCATCGGCATCCACATAAGCCGGAGTCTTTGCTGCTTCATCCTCATCATCACATATTCCGAATAAAGCATCTCCAACAGGCATTTCATCCTTAAAGAAATCAATCACTCTTTCTTTCATCATAGCTGTCCAAGTCCTCCTCAATCTCCAATAAGTCGTCAAAAACGCTATTAGTATCTCTCAGTTTGATGTTAAGATAATTGTCGTCAGAAGGCAGCCCCTCATAATCTTTCAGTTGCTCAACGGTGCCGTCATGCAATTCATATATAATCAGGTCGTCAGCATTAATCATTCCTGACATTGGTACAACATCATAGATACGTTTCAGTATATCTTCCAATCCTTCCGCACGTTTTGCCAGTTGCTTAGCTTTAACAGACAACGTAAGATAGTTTATCACATAAGGACTGTGTGTTGTCATCACCAGTCTGTTTTCATTCAGTTTATATGCATCAGCCACCAGTTCGTACAGCACATTTTTTTGAGAGTCTGGAAACAGATTAAGTTCCATCTCTTCTACAACGTTTACAAAGCGGGAATATCTATACTTTGACGACACCATTCTCAATGACGCCATTTTCACGTCATCGCTCAGCGTGTTGTCGCTTAATATCAGATTCACCTCTTTTTGCAACGCCTTGCGTTCCTTGTCCGACAGTTCAGCCTTTGCCGAATTGTCGCGTACAATGTTCGACAGATTTTCTGATACAAGCAGTAAAGGCAGTGCTGATTGAAATCCGCTTGACGCTTCCGACAGTTTTATTTCATAGTTCTTATGTTTAAGTTTGGGTATGTCGTTCAGTTTGTCATACTCAAAATCCACCTCGCCGAATGGCATTTTATATCCGCTTTTTATATCGTTTTTGGCTTTATCATATTCATCAAGAAATGTCATCATCGGATCGCTCAGTTCACGCAATCTTGTTGGATGCTCAACACTTCCCAATACGTTACGTTCAGCCGGCACATACATCACTTTGGCAATATTAAACAAATTGCCATCTTGATTATTTTCTATTATAGATAATTTTTCATTCTCATAAACAAACGAATAGTGAAAGCCGTCGAACCTCAACTCCGTATCAGGCCTAAAGTATCCGTCAATACCATTATATGCAGCATACGTCTTTCTGAATCTCGAATACTGCGTAACGTAGCGTTCAGTAAGAACATGTCTCATCAGCGCTTTTTCAAGCCATGAAAAAAGAGAATAGAGTTTAGCCACGCAACTCTTTCCGGCGCCCTGTTCGCCAATCATGACAGTAATCTTACTAATTCTTACGACAGCATTATTTATAGGACCGAAATTCTTAATACTTAAAATTTCCGTATTCTGCATCACAGTATTTTTCTGCAAAGATAGTGAAAGGTGAGAGCAATACAAAATGAAAAAACACTTTTTTTCTTTTTTATTGCCGAGACGCAGTTCGTGCGAATTGTTTCGCACGAAAATGAAAAATTAAAAAGTAAAAATTCATGTGCATTGTGGATTTTTTGTAGGAGTTAAAGTCAATTGCAAACGTAGTGCTTATTTAAGTGAAGAGCAGGCTGTAAGCACAAGTAAAAATTAAACAGCATTACTCAGGGTTGATTGTAGGGACGTACCCCAGGTGCGTCCAACTGATAAAATCCTGTATTTCAACGATTTACGATATAACAAAAAAAATGCTAAATGAAAGGTGGACGCACCTGGGGTACGTCCCTACATTGCGCCACTAGGGAAACAATCCACTAGTCTTGTGGCTATCGTTCATAGCGCGACCGAATCGCCAACCTAACGCAGTTCAGCGCAAGCTAATTGTGAATTACCATTAGTAGTTAAGTCCGAAAGCCCAGAGAGGTATCACGTTTGCGTATCCGCTTTCAATATCGTCTTTCACGATGTAGCCGTCGTCTGCACTTTCTATCTGTTTTTGTCCTTTTTTCCGTCCTCCAATTTCAAACACCTTGCCGTCTATCTCAAAATCTGAGATGTCAGAACTTCTCACGTCGTTACATACCCTTGTCTGGTTCATAAAGAACGTCTCTCTTACGTTTCCTATATCAGCACGTTCCGGTGCAAGGGTATAAATCAGGTTCGTGTTGTCAAGATACAGTTTCTCCACTTTGCCTAGGCCTCTCAGTCCTCCGGTTGCATTACGCAGCTGACTTATCATTCCGGCACGTTCCATGTATATCAGATAGTCAGGAATGTCATTTCTGCTGATACCAGTAACATCAGCCAGTTTCTGCATCACAGGCTTAAAAGGAACACTTTTAGATACAACCATTATCAGACTCTTCAGTTTTCTGCCCACAGATATGTTGGTCTTTATGTGCATTGGTATGTCTATTTCCATCGTCTGGTTTATCACCTGCATCAGCTCAATTTCAAATTCAGCGTCGCGTCCGAACGGATAATAGCCTCTTTTAAGATAATCATGAAAAAGTGGAAGGGGATGTTCTACACCACTAATCACTGCTTTGTGCGTAAGTATGTCTTTCAGACTGTAAACTGGTACGTCTATACTATGAAATAGGCGCAAATATTCTCTGAACGACAACCCCTGCATCTCATAAATAGGCATACGTCTGCTAAGATCTGCCATGCCCTTATAAATGTCAAGTATCGAAGAGCCGGAGATCACAATCTGCAAGTCGTCATAACTGTCATAAATCTGTTTCAGCTCTCTCGACCATCCTTCATATTTGTGAATCTCGTCGATAAACAGGTGTTTGCCTCCCATCTTTACAAAACGGTCAGCCAGGTCAACAAGTTTGTGTTCTGCAAAATAAAGATTGTCAGCCGATACATACAGCGTATCTTTTGTGTCCAAATTCTGTTTGATATATTGCAGCAGCATAGTAGACTTGCCTACGCCTCGTGGGCCGACAAGTCCGAAAGCTCTACTTTCCCATTTTATCTGGTTATATTTATATCTGAAAAACTCCACCGGAGTATTTTTCAGTTTTCTATAGAAAAATTCATACAGCCTTTCCATACCCATCCTATTTTATATCATGACAAATATACTGTATTTTACAGAAATTGCACAAAATAAATGCAGAATTCTGCCAAAATTGCATGAAATAAATGCAGAAACCCATTAAACTTGCATGAAATAAATGCAAACATAGTGATTGTTTAAGTGAAAAATGAAAAGTGAAGAATGAAAAATCCAATTGCCAACGTAGCTCTTGCGATAAGAATCAACATGGCATATGACTCTAACTACTAGCTCACCCAGGTGAGCGATAACTACTTTAACTACTCTAACTACCAATAACAATGCACATGGATTTTTCACTCTTAACTCTTCACTTCCGCCAGGCGTTTTTCACTTTTAATTTTTCATTTTTAATTGCGCAAGCCTGCTTGCGCTCAACGCCTGCTCTTCGTTCTTCACTTAAACAAGTGGTATTTTAATCGGATCAGGAGATCCTGATATTCAATTCCGGCGGAGCGCAGATCCGCCGGCACAATAGCAACGTAGTGCGTCTTACGAAAGTGAAAAGTTAAAAGTGAAAAACGAAAAATCCAAATGTATTGTGGTTTCTACTTGTAAGCAATACGTTTGCAATTGGATTTTTCACTCTTCACTCTTCGTTCTTCACTTAAATATGCTCCTAGCCAACTTGTTGGCGAGAACTACTATAACTACCTAGAAACAAAATAGGAAGTAATCGGATTAAAGATTAGCTACGCTGACCTTCGGTTCTTATATTCAATTCCGGCGGAGCACAGATCCGCCGGCACAGCAGCTAACCATACAAAACTATTTTAGTGAATACAATGCTATTGTAAATTCTTTAGTTCCGGATAATCCTCTTCTATTATCTCGGAATCTAATTCATTATCGTCAGTCAGTCTGATTTTTTTATTTGCACGAAACTCATGCCATATTATCTTCAGCTCTCCGATAATGCTATTATATTCATTAATATTATATTTATATTTGTAATGATTCGCCCTTTTGCACCAATATGTCATTATGCCAAGAAACTTATTTATATCCTCTAGATAGTTATTTATGTCCAGTTGCCTTCTTATTTCCACTACATCATTTTCCGGTTCATACTGATAGTCTTTTATGGGTTTAATATATGTGTTAAAGTCATCTGTTGATATAGGCTCACATTTCTTTAGATTCTTGTTTCCATTTTTCATATTATGAAACATAGATATAGTTCTTTGAGCTACATTATTTTTAAATACGAAATAAATGGTATCATATAAATCTATGTCTCTGCCTAATATCTCATTTGTATGTGAAACCTTATCGGCAAGTTTAGTTCCTGACAGATTCAACACATTTTCATATCCCATTCTGAGTTCCAAAAGCATAAGATAAGGGCTTGAGAATCTGTTTTTGTCTAAGTACTTCTTTATGCCGATAACAGCATCTACAGTTTCTTTTTTATCCCCGGCACATTCAGTCTCCTCATATTTGTCCATGTCAAGGCATTCAATGGGCTCATCAAAATATTTCTTGCCGTGATAGTCTTTTTCCGAAACATCCTGCAGTTTCTTTCCGCATACAGGATACAATTTATGCCCAGTTATTATTTTGTTATCATACACCAAGGCTTCCATATTGCTCTATTTTATGATATGCCATATTGAACGATTTAAATATTTCCTCAATGTCCTGACCAAGATCTTTATAGATATATTTAAAGCGTTGCTCCGACTCTTCTGCCAAATAGAAATGTGTTCTGTCTTCAACATTCTCTTTCTTTGCAATAGCGCTTATCGCGTCAACCATATTCGGGTTATGGCTTGCCACCATTATCTTTGTGCCCGTTTCTTTATTGAGCAGAACAAGAATATGTGCAAACTCTACAATCCATTGCGGATGCAGATGAGCTTCAGGCTCATCAATCAGCAACAAAGTCTTTTCATTAAGATACCCGTTTTCAAGAAGTCTCAATATATATGAGAACGACTTAAATCCTGTAGCCGTTTTATCTAGTTTTATGTTGAGTCCGTCCTCACTCACAAAATGCAGTTCTTTCTGACCAAAGTCATCTTTTTCAACATCAACACGCCCATTCATCAGGTGTGTTATTCTTCTTATTATTTTTTTATATGCGTCAGTGCCGGCAAAGTCCTTATTTTCATCCAGCATCAGGCTCTTCAGGTTGTTCCAGAACACATTGTCATCCTTACCTTCTTCCGATACAGCCATCGGTGTGTCAACGTATATTGCCTTAGTAAGGTTATACAAGTTGCCTACACTGCCTTTTTGAAACAGCTTTACGCCGTCTTCTTCAACATTTATATTGTTAGGACTCGTCTCATCTATATCAAAATTATCATGCAAAAGCATAAGAAAATCATCCATAGAACGTTTTCTCTTACTTTCATAATAATTATTTTTTATGTGTTCTATCTCGCTTAATTCTGCATATCTGAAGGAACTTAATACATCATCAAAATTTTCATTTTCATTGTATTTTATACCAAGAAAGACAAACACTCTTTCCCTTTTGGTTGGCGAAGGTGAATCTTTTAAATATTTATGCAGAATATCACAGAATCTTTCTATAACCTTTTTTGCTATATGCTGTATAATTTCGACTTTATCCTGTTCGCCATTATCTTTTAAACTGCGTATCTTTGATGACGCCTCTCTGAAAAACAAAGAGTTGCTATGGTCTGTATCCTTGTCTATATCCCTTCTTGCAAAGTTAAGTCCGGTAAAGATATTCTGAATCTGACTGACATATCTGTCATAAATAAATTCATCGTATAGGTTTGCTCCGTTAACTATATAATACAGCCACTTTGACAATGTACTTTTGCCACATCCGTTTATTCCGGAAAGCACCGTTATTCCGTCAATGGATATGGCTGCCTTTTTTATTGCATGATAATCGTTAAGCTTATATATATATTTGCTCATTGTTTTGCTGTTTATAGATTTAACTTCACAAGTAATAATTTTCTTACTCTTACAAAAGTAACAACAAAAAGAGATTTATACAATATTTTTAACTGAAAAATAACAAAAACATTAAACTACTTCCAACCATTTGTATTATTAGTTATTTTATAGAAAGCATATTTACCGACATATGTCTTCCATAGAAGACATGTTTTCTCTGAATTATTCCATATATAAAAATCACTGTCTACAAACCTGTCATCATATATACAACGCAAAAGAGGTCATGCCACTACCCCGTCAGGAATAATGGCATGATCTCTTTATGTATAAATTATTGTGAACAGGAGACAGTATTAACAGGCTTATGGTCTATGGAGCTACTACATATGCGTTGCATATTATTATCATTGTCCTGTCTGATTTGCAAGTAGCTGCATACTTTCCATTTTGCAAACCCGCTGGCACAGCAAAATTCAATGCTAAGTTTGCATTAAAAGTATAAGGTGATGTCAAATAGAAAGTAATCAAATTTCAATTAGCTGCGCTGACCGTTAGTTCTTTATGCAGATGCAAATCAGCCGGCACTTTAAATTAATGCTATGACATATTATTTTTGCTCATTGGCTATTTCTTTTAAATAGAATTTCTTATAATCCGTTCCCTCCGTATTCTCTATTTTAAGAACTTCGAACTTAGTATTTCTTAAGAAATCCACTTGATTTTCATCTCCATGTTTAAATATTTCAAAAACATTATGAGCTCTAGTTTTTCCATCTTGCAAAGGAGTTATAATATAAACATTTTTATATTTTTCTTGTTTCCAATCATAGTTTGTACATGTTAAATTATGAGGAAAGGTTATTATATCTCCAACTTTCATATCGCTTTTATCGTATTTATTACAAAAACGATATAGTTTAGAATCTGTATTTATTGGTGCTTTATTAATCGCATCATCTAATGTATCAAATAAATTCTGCACAAAATCAGTAATCCCATTATAATAATCATCTCTAAAGATATGTGACTCTGTATAATGAAACAAACTTAATATAACTATTTGTGCATCAGATAAGCCAAACTTAGATTCTTTACCTAATTTTTTCTCAACTAATTTACAAGTGCTAGATATTTTTTTATCAGAAAGGTATTTAAGACGATCATTAATACCATAAAAACTTAACTCATTAATTGATTCATCAAAAAATGATATTCCATAATTTGAATGTTCCTTACAGAATTTATCTTCTTCATCAAGAAAGTATTGTAAATCTTTGACCATAGTTAATTTAGTATTTAAACCTTTATTATAATTTGTGACGATATTATATATTAAATTTCAAATATAATAGAACAAAGTTACATAAATGTTTCTAAATAATTTGAATAAAGGATTATCAATAAATACCTATGAGAAGAAATAAGAACCTTTTTTGTTATTCACTTAAGGAATTTTAACATATAGCTTCACTAGTGTCTCGTCAAAAAATGCTTTATTCTTATTATTATGTTGTTATCCTATAACTTAGAATCGAAAATAAAGCAAACGGACTTGAAATGAAGATTATAACAATGGTTATTTCGTTAAGATTATTCTTTCTTCAAAATTAAAGAATTACAATTTTATTTTTTTGAAAAATGATATTAATGAGAATTTAACGGAACATTTGTGATATGGTTTATAAAAAATATTTTTCAATGTTTACCTTTTAAATAACACAAAATTTGGAGCTTAATTATAATAAGAGTTCTATATGATTCACTTTACAACATTACCTCTGCTTGTAACAGATAAACCATCAAAAACCTCTAAGCAATTGTTACTCAGCACAGAAAATGCAAGTTTATTTTTACATACTTAATATAATAACAAAATCGATGCAGATCTAAATCCTTCAATAGATTTTATTAAAACAATGAGAAATTATATAAGTATATAATACAATACGTTATTGAAAACGCTTACATAACGCCATTTTTCTTTACTTTAGTCTTTTATTTTATGCATTACATGAATTTTGCTTTTATAAATTGGGGCACTTTCCACATCATTTTTTCTATTTTAGTAATTGTCGGATTAAAGCCATGTGAATGATACATTCTTATGTCCTCATTCCACATTTGCTTCCGTTTCTTACAATCTGTAGATAAGCCTCCCATTCTCATTCTTACTATATATTCATCAAGATAGGCAACAGTTAAATCACCTCCTAATAAATACCTAAATAAGAAATCTGAATCTGCAGCTATCTTATATGTTTCATTATAAAGGCCGCGTTTACTAATCACATCTTTCTTTATATAGCATGTGGGATGCAATGGTAACCAACCATGTCTAACTTTCCAAGTTCTATACGTTCCACCAATCCATTTTCTTATCACTTTATTAGTGTCTTCTGAATTAACGAACAAGCCATTACCATATAAGAAATCAGCTCCTGTTTCTGTCATTTTCTTGACTATATGGCTTATTACATGATTATCATAAAAGAAATCATCCGAATGTAATAATCCGATTACATCTCCAGTAGCTGCACAAATACCCTTATTTATGGCTTCATACATTCCATGATCTGGTTCAGATATTATAGTTGATATACGATTCTTATATTCATTGATGATTGCCAAAGATCCATCTGTCGAAGCACCATCTACAACTATATATTCTATATTTGAATAGTCCTGAGCCAATACACTTTCTATTGCTCCACGTATCGTTTTCTCTCTATTATAACATGAAGTAATTATTGAAATTTTCATTGTATTTATCTTTTAATTATACGTTCTCTAATTTTTTTAGCTGGATTACCTTGATATATTCCATTTTCCTCCATATCTTTGGTTGCTATACTTCCAACAGTTAATATTGCATTTTTATGTACATTTACTCCAGGGCATACTGTTGTTTTAGCACCTATCCATGCACCATTTTCGATTACTATAGGAGCATTACGATATGGCATTGAGCTAATAGTATAATCATGATTACCCGTCAAAAGCATTGCTCCTTGAGAGATGCACACATTATTACCTATACTTACTTTATCAAGATTATCTATCCAACAATTCTCTCCTAACCAACAATTATCACCTATAATCAAATTCCAAGGTGACTTTATAATAACATTGTTCTTTATAACCAAACCTTTACCTATTTTTGCGCCAAAAATTCGAAGCAAAGTAATCTTTATGCACATAAAAGGATTCCACGAAGCTCTCACAATCAAAGCATTTATAAAATACCATAATGTGGTTTTTAAAAATCCTGCACCTTTGTTAAAATTCGATCCATTGAAATCCGCAAGTCTAACTTGATTAATTTTATTCATTTTCAAATAAATAGTTATGTTTTGTCATTAATCTGATATTAAGAATAATTTTTTTCAAAAAATAACTCTTTGCCTCCAAGGGCATTAAAGGCTGATATTTTTTACAACGTTTATAAAAATAAAATATTGATATAACTTTGCGTCTTAATCCTTGACTATTTATCCTATATGTAATATTCTTCTTACCAAAATTGCCACCATCAAATACTTCACGAATAATAAATTCAGTATATTGTTTGTCTGTTGAGAATGGCATTTTTTCTTTTTTTAGGCCAAGGAAATTAACTAAAATATAACCAATACTTTTAGCTACTGTCATTAGCTGCAACTCATTCAGATAACCATTTAATTTTTCTTTATCTATAACATCATAATATTTATCTAGATAAAGAGCTAAATCACAAATTTGTCTAAGACCAATTCCAGCTTCAAGTAAATGCCTACTAATATGTATTATCTGATGCAGTACAGACAATGTATATGGTACTGTTTCTATTTGTTTTTCTTCAATATATACAAAAGAGGGTTCATTATCTGCGAACTCTTTATCAATAATTTGCTGTAATCGTTTATGCAGTCTAGAATTTTCAAATAGGCACATAAAATAATGTAACTCTACTATATTACCATGAATAGAAAAAGTAAAGTGCTTACGTTCACGCTTATTATCATATGATTTAGCAGCGACTTTATCTATATTGGCAGCCCATTCAACAGCTTTATTACAATCTTCCCTATTTTTGAAATATATATCAATATCACCACATTGTCGATGTAAAGGATATGGATAGTTTTCTGCAAAAGCCTGCCCTTTCATCAATATTGGAGAAAGTTGCATATTATTGAATTTCAGAAAAAGATTATAAACAAGTTTATTTAAACTGCCATTTTTCTGTTCCAATTTAACTATATAACCAAGCCATTTTAGTTTATTATTTTTGTCTATCTGTTTATTATTCAAAAATTGAAAGGAATCAGCAATGATGCCTACGAGACATTGTTCCTTTGCAAGTTGATATACTTTATCCCAACAAATATTTTTGATTGATAAAGCAATCTTTTTATCTTGCCATAAAGCACATCTCAAGAGGAGCAACAAATCTTTTTGTTCATTATTCATATTTGATTAAATATCTTATCCATATTGTCAATATATTGTTTTTCAGTATATTTTTTCTTTACGTTATTATAATTCAACTCACAAACTTTGGCCAACATATTACGATTATTATAACAATTTATAAGATAAGTATAAATTTCGCTAATATCTATACAATGTTTACAACAAACAAAACCATTCTCATATGAAGATATTTCAGGAATACCTGCATGATCTGTGGTAATGATAGCCATTCCGTTGCCCATTGCTTCTAAAATAGAGATAGGCTGTCCCTCATTAGGATAACGGGAAAGTAAAGAAAAAATATGACATTGATTCAACAAATCAATCTTATTTTGTCCTCCAACGATTCCATGATAAATTACATTTGTCAAGTTCTTGGAATTATCATTAAAATATTTTTCTTCTGTAGAACTGAAAAATTTACCAGCAAAATGGAACATAAATTTATCATTATCTCCTTGTTCAATAGCCATCCTTGCCAACTTTAATACTTCACGATAGCCTTTAGAGGCAATGAAATTGCTAAGATAAAGTACATTTATTGTACTACATTTTTTCAATTTATTAATTTTTTCATCAATAGAAGAAGCGATATAAGTATCATCCACACAATTAGGACATACGAATATCTTATTATCCGGCAACATTCCTTCAAAGATATTACGTAATGAATGTCCTAATACGATACCTCCACATAATTGTCTTACAATTTTATAATTCATTTTCCGTTGCCAAATAGGAATATCATTGTCTATTAATTGACGATAATACCCACCATGAATATGAACTATACATTTTTTTCTTCTCCATTGTATTACCTTTAAAAACATCAGATCTCGAAGATTACCTCCACGTGTTTGTGAAGGGGTGAAATATATTATTTCACTTTTACTTAGCATCAAAGATAATAATGAATGGAATATTCTCTTATTATTGGTAATATCAATCTTTGAAAAATGATATTTAGTATTTAAGCGAGATTTATATAATGTTTCCACAGCTTTTGACAATCCATGTATCGGTGGTGGAAACTGAGCTAAAAAGCAAATTGATTTCATAATTTATTATATAACATCACGTTCTACTCTATAAAAATAGAGGGCAGATTCTATAATATTTTTTTTTCTTTTTGCGGGAACACCTGTATATAATCCTAATGGTGCATCAGATTTATAGTCCTTATTCAACACAGCACCAGCTCCTAAAACAGATTTTGTTGGTAATGAAGATCCACCAAGAATTGTTACTCTTGTAGAAACAAAACAATAATCACCAATTGATATTGGTTTACTACCTTGATGATTTGTATATACATTAACTGAATGAGTTAAAAATTGTGAGTTATAACCTGCAATTGTTACATATTGACCTATTTCTATCTTATTAGTACAATCAAAATGGTGTTTCTTTGTTATAACAGAATTAGCTCCTAAATATAATAATGATTTTCTTTCAACTTCGGCCTTAAAAAAAAGACTATCTGTTCCTGTAGGAAATCCAGTAATCCAATTACTTCTGTCTATTAATGCATTCTTTTCCAAAATTATTTCATCAAGATTTATGGCTACATTAAAATGCTTAATTACAGATCCACTTTTCATCACAAGATGTTTTGGAAAAATATATGCAAAACCGATACGTGCATCAGAAGCAATATCATATTTAAAATAATGTACTAATAAAAATCTTCGCATTACCCATGGTAAAAATAAAGAAATTATTTTTACCATTACATTAACAATGTTCAAAAAAAGCAATAAGATTCTTTTCATATCGTATAGGGGAATATTCTTTATTTGCATATTTAAAAACAGATTTAGACAACTGACATTGTAGCTCTTTAGAGTTAAAAATTTGTTCTACAGCATCAACAATAGCAAATTCATCACGAGTCGGGATATAAATTGCAGGAAATTTACCTTCTTCTACACCTGCATTATGAGTAGTTATGATTGGACAACCACAACACCCAGCTTCAATAACAGTACCAGCCAATCCTTCAGATAATGTTGGAAAAACATATGCCTCAGCTGTTTCATATTCATGAATTAATTGCTGTTTATTTAATAAACCTATAAAATTAAGATTTTTAAAAGTTACATCATTCTTTAAACATTTATCAGCAACTCCTATTACTTCAAAATTTAAATCTGGATATTTTCTCTTTAATATAGTTGCTGCTTTAGCACAATAAATGAGTCCCTTTCTTACGGGATCATTACCAACCCATATCAACTTATGTTTCATTGGTGAATAACTAAGTTCATTTTTGGTAATACTTGATGGATATGGAAGCATTTTTACTTTAGACATATCGAAATTAGAATAAACGGATAAAGAATCCAATACAAATTTGGATGGAATGGTATAGAAATCTGCAATACCAAGAACATCATTCATATAAGTTTCCCTCAATTTATTTTCTGCTAAATAAAGTTCCTGAATATTCTTGTATTTATTATATTCAGGAACATTTGCTACTTCTTTTACCATATCAGCAAAGGCTGTTGGATTTTCATATATATCAATAACTATGGTTTTTCCTCGTTTTTTAGCAAATTTAAGAAAATCTATATTTTCAAAAAACATATTATAAATAATATCACATTCTTCAACACCATTTTTTATATAATAACTAGTCAGTCCATTGTACGTAGTTTCAATATTTGTATAAAAGTCCTTACCTCGAACAGCTATTTTTTTTAAAAATAAAACATCTGAAGTTCGTACTTTTTTACGATTAATTAATGGATTCCTATTTGCAAGACGATTTATACTTATATTCTTTATCCCAAAAATTTGAAATATTCGCGCAATTATTCCAAGTTTACTATATCTGCATGAATCAGTATAAAGAAAAGATAAAATATCAGCCTTAGACAATAAACGTGGTATTAAATACCTATGTCTTGCACCAACTTGACAGACAATCACTTTAGCCATAATATAATTATTTTATTTTGAAAAATCTCTTTTATATAAAAATAATGGAAGATATAAAAATACAAATAATGTTGTTAATTGAGCAATATATCCTCGATTAATAAATTGAATTAAAAAGCCGACAAACAAAGCATAACATATTATTCTAAAAATTGATTTACTATTATAAAAATCTATCATTTTTCTACATATTTTTCCAATAAAAAATGATATAACAACAACTCCGAAAACTCCAAAATCAATATAATATTCATAAATATTTGGAAAAGACATAGCTTCTTTTAATGCACTAGGACAGGACTTCAATAAAGCCTTACCTGCAGGATACTCTGTTCCATAAGGCTTACTTGGCCATATAGAACGTGGAACCCACATTATAAATGGATAAACGAAACATGCTTGACCATAAAAATAATCTGCTTTATCTGGATAAGTTCCTACAACACCGTAGTATGTTTGATATATATTAAAGTTGCTCTCTAATGTATATGAAATATTCTCTTTATTAAACCCTTCAAAATCCGCTTTTTGCCCAGAACGAACGCTATTTCTAACAGAACCTGTAAAAACAGAAAATAATAGTAAGACAACAACCAACATCAATACCTGAGAAAATTTTATTTTTTTATTCAATATTCTTGATCTTGTTATTAAAAAACTGATTACTAAAATATAAATAATAAACCGCCAACCATATGAAAAAAATAAAGAGACTAATAAATAAGACAATATAATAGGAATTATTTTATTCTTTGAATAAGTAAATATAAATAGCCATGGAACAAGTAAAGAGTATGATATATTAATCATAAATAACATTTTATCATCACTTGATATAGTTGACATTTCCGTCATACCAATAGTTCCCAATGATAAAATTCCAAGAAGATTTTTACCTGATGACAAGGCATAATACACTGAAATAATATAACAAATAGCAAATATTATATAAGATCTTCGAAGAATTTTCTTTTCTTTTAAATTTCCAATATGCAATACATCTTCTGGTTGTTTAATTTTATTTTTTGTTATTAAATATCCAATAGTAAAGGATAGTAGAGCAAACACTACAATAATAGTAGCCCTTATACATGCTCCCATTACGTTGTCATCAACACATAATGTATTCTGTGAATCAATTAAGAACAATGGAGTTATAAAAAATATCAAGAAATAAAACACAAAATAAATGTGTATAGGATGAAAAAAATCAAATCTAAGTTTATTACATGCAAACCAATATATTAAAAATGAAATGACATAAGAACCTAATAAGCAAACCTTTTCCTCTCCATACTGATAAGGCCGAAGTGATGAAAGGAATAAGACCGAGATTAATAAAATCGTAAAAAATGATATATTTAATTTAAACGCTCTCATCTTGATTGTTTTAGTATTTTAATATATTCGTTTGCTACGTTATAAATAGTTCTACTTTCTAGCCATTTTATAGAATCTTTATTATTATTTGTATATATGGCTTTCTCTATTTTTTTAGATAAATCTTTCATATCACCATTTTTATATAATTCTCCACATCCATGCAGAGCTTCTTCAATGCCATCTCCGTCTGCACCAACAACATTACATCCACAAGCTAATCCTTCCAATACAACAATACCAAAAGCCTCATAATATGGATGAGTAGATGTTACAGCAAGTATTTTATGCTGATTAAGAAATTCCGCTACTTCTTTAGGATTTTTTGATCCTAATATATATATATCAGAGGCATATTTTGTTTTACTAGCATAGATTTCGATATCCATACGTTCATTACTATCTCCTATCATATCCAATTTATAATCAGAATTGGTCCTATCTTTAAAATCATTGAATGCATCTATTAACAAATATGCACCTTTATCCCTATTTAATCTTCCTACAAATGCGATATCTTTTCGTTTATAATTTCCATATAACTTGAACACAGAATCATCGTATGCGTTATATATAATATCATATTTTTTTAAATCATATCCAATTGCCGTTGTTTTACTTACACATATATTATGAGCAAAATAAGAAAAGAATTTCTTTATCTTCCCTTTTAATCCAGCTTCCCACCCTACTTGATGATATACTATATAAAAAGGCTTTTTACGTAAAAAAAGTGGCCACACATATTTCAAGGAAATTGATTGATGTATGTAAACATCACAATTAAAATAACTTTTTAACAACTCAATTTTACTTGGATTTCTTAAAACAATAAATGGAAATGATCTTTTTTTATCATCATCTTTTGTCATTGTAACAATAGTTACATCATGACCCATACGATGGAATTCATAAGCAAGATTCTCCGTCATAATTTCTATACCTCCTATTGAAGGATAAAAATTAACAGAAACCATTAATATCTTCATAAATTATTATAAATAGATTATCTAGCTAAAAACAAGGAATAAATTAGAGAATATATAATTAAGCAAATTTACAATTATTAAAATAACATTTAAATATGAAAAGACATTTGTATACCATTAAACTTTCATTCATATCATGCTTTAAAATTGAAAATTACAAATCTTTAATATTGAAAAAATAATTTTAATTGTGTAACTATTATTGTAATCTTCATTTCAATACCATTTGGTTTATATTCAATTATAATTTATTGAATAATAGCATAAAAGGACTTAAAATTTTTTCGGGATATTAGTGATGAAAATACATAGATCATATTATGAATACTTTCAATTATTTCTTTTACCAATAAACAAAGGTAAATATCTCTTCATAAATGGTATAAGCAAAAAACATATGCCCCAAATTAAAATGAATTCTATCATTTTATATAAAATAGGACTATCTATACAAGGGCGTAAAAAAGTTTGACAATAAAAAAATATTGGCATATGAAAAGCAAATATAACCATAGAATTCTTACCAATATATTCTATAATTTTTGCTAAATTCTTTAAACATAATTCATTACTATAGTTTCCAAATTGTGATAAAACAAGCAGGATACCAAGACTTTCAAAAGTACTAAAGATAATTTTATATAAAGGATAGATATCATTTAACTTCAAAATTAAATTCCCCTTTGTAAAACACAATATTAATACACCTAATAGGAAAAAAGATAGTCCACTAATAAACATATACCTAGAATGTATATTATTTATATTATTTTTTATTAATATACCTATTAATAAATAATATATTGATATTGGAACGACATCTATATTCAAAGGTAATGAACATTTTGTTATACAAAGAATTATTGCCAATACAAATAATACACTATAAATTAGAATCTTTAAACTTATAGGAAATTTTGTTTCAACATAATATGATATAATATCAGCAATAAATAAAACAGGTAAAAACCATAGTGTTTGCCATGAAAAAAGATTTTCCATAACATTATTAATTATTTCGTTAAATCCATTTGTAAATACCTGTAAGAAAGAAACTAATAAACCTAATAAAAGATATGGAATTAATAAATTCTGAATTTTTTTTCTAATATAATCTACAAATATATACTTCCTTGGCGAAATACAATAGCCAGAACACATGAAAAATAAAGGTAACATAAATGAATTACAAAATAAAACCATTATTTTTACAGATGCAAATTCATGGCTAAAAACAACAGCTACCATAGCTATACCCTTAGCAATATCTAACCATGGAAGGCGTAAACTATTTTTTGATTCGTTAATGTATGTGGACTCTAATTTCATCATTACAAATTTTATCACATTCTAAATCATTATTATCTAAAGGTAATATAGTTTTTCTTAAATCTGTATGTTTCATAAAAAACTCATTAAGTTTTTTATCAACTTCTTCATTATAAATTCTACGTAGTCCCGACCCTTTCAATTTTGCTGGAGTACCTAACAAGATTGAATATTTTGGGATATCTGAATAATCTTTGGTAAGCATTGATTTATTTGAAACAATTGTATAGTCAGGCGTTATTGTTCCTTTTTTTATTACAGTAGAATTTCCAATCCAATTATACTTCCCAATTTTTATAGGATACCGTGTTGTACCAACAACACCTGTTTCAGTATTTAATACAAAATGAAATTCTGAATCAATTAATAAACACCCAAAAGTTATACGTGTGAAATCCCCAACAGTAATACTCGTATCAGCTAAAATTCTAACACATTCCCCTATCATAACATTGTTTCCTATATGGAAGTTTGAACAATATCTTAGGACATGAATTGTCGTTCCACCCATAATTTCACAATCACCATCTATTTCAATTGTCCCCCTATTTATGATAACCGTTTTTTGCCCCCTATAAAACATTCGTTTACCAATTACAAGAATACCTTTCCTAATAGGACAATTAAACTTGATTTTACCAATTTGTTCTATTTCTGTTCCCTGATAAACAATTATTGGAATCTTTATTGCATCCATAAAAGGTAATGCAGAAAAGTTTGCCATTAAAGTCTTATGAATAGAAACATCTATTCCATGAAGATGATAAAAAACATGCTTTAAAAATTTAAAAGCACTTAAATACTTTCTTAGATTAATCATTTGATCTTATTTTTTATAAGTTTAAATATTTTATTTCTTATTATTTTATCTGTCCCCAAGTATAGACAAATTAATGTCGTAATTAAAATCGAACTTATAATACTAACAATAGGATGTAATAAATATTTATCCAATATATATTTTAAAACAAAAGATAAGAATAAGCATAATCCAAAAACCATAATATCTGGTATTACAACTTTAAGGAAGAAAGTTAATGCTTTTATATTTGTTACTTTTTCCATAACTATCATAGAAAAAATTAATTGCAAAAATGTTATAAAACATTGAACAATTATACCTACATAAGCGGCAAATCCAGCCATGTAAAACAAATAAATAAATATTATGTTGCTAATAAGTATTATAAAAGTTCCTATTTGATATACCTTTATATTTCCTGAAGCATTTACAATTGTAGTTATAGGATTAAACAATATATGGATTAATGATTGAAGTAGCATTAATTGAACAAAAATTTCTGTATATGGTGGAATATTAGTTAACCATAAATATAAAATATACTTAATATTTACCATAACTGGTACAAGAAACAATGTTAGCAATAAGAAAGAATATTTCGCACTATAAAAAACAAGATTTACATATCGTTCTGTATTACCTTCTGCGTAATTTTTTGTTATCTGTGGATTCAAAGCCGTTGTAAAGCTTCTGATAAATCCACCTACAGCATTTGAAACTTGTGTACTAATACCCCGAGTTGCATTTAATGTGACTCCGAAAAATAAATTTATGACTATATTAATGCCACCTTCTCCAACAACACTCCCCATATTACCAAAAAAAGAATAAAAAGAAAAAGCAAATAATTTTTTATATAATTCTTTTTCACGTATAAAATGAAAATGTGATATCTCATAATACTTATGACAATATAGGCTGTATAAAAATCTTATCAAGATTGCAATTAATAATAATCCTAAACCATAATATATTAATAGATCAAATGATATAAATTTTAAACTCAATACCAACAATAGTGCTAATACATTGTTTAAAATATCAAAATATGCAAAAGCTTTAAAATTTTCATATGCCGTTAAAACTGAATTATATGGTACGGTTATAACTTCTAACACAAAAGTAATGATAGAAAATTGATAAACAAAATTTGCAGCAACTAATCGATCTAACGGAATATTTAATTTATTATTAATATACCACAATCCTATAGTTTCAGCTATTAAGAATATGATAAAAGACAATAAGAAAAGTATTGATAATGATGCAGAAAAGACATTGCTAACTTTTTTCAAATCATTTTCTCCTAAAGAGTAAGTTAAAAATCTTTGAATAGAAGTTGTCAAAGCGCCATTTAAAAGTGAAAACATTGCAACAAAAGAGGCAACAATACAATATATACCATAATCTCTTATGCCTAAATAATATAAAATAAGTCTAGAAGTATAAAGTTTTACAGCAAGAACAAAAAGAGTTCTAATATAAAGAATTATTGTATTCTTTGCTATTCGCTTATTATTCTGTGATGTATCTGTCATGATTTTAATTGTTATCCTGTTACTTTTATTATATTAATCGTAAATATTTTATCAGAAACTCACTTGTTTTATGAGTCAAAACCATTGAAATAATTTTATAACTCAATGAGTTTTGAAGACTATTTTATTGATTAAATTGACATATTTTTACAGCTTCATGATTAAATATATTACAGCTTTTCCAATATATTCAAGTATTAATAGAATTAATATTATCTTTAGAATTTTACGCTTTTTCATGTATGTTTCTAGTTTTTCTGTTATCGGTAATTTATCTTTACATACAGGCTGTATAATCACCTTGTAGTAAGGTTGTATATATTTTGTTCGTTATATAACATTTATTGTTCTATATCAGAAAATCTTTTTTCGGTTTTGAAAAAGATTTTGAAAATAAATATTTACATTTTATTTTTCGGTTTTATTTTTTTATTTCAAAAAAGATTTGGACTTTTTCGCGTTTTTTACGACAGGTAGTGATTAAAGCCTGCAGTGCTCTGTCAAAGGACAACCGCACATATGCAAGTCGCTGTATATATGCATGTTATGTTTGTTTCTTATGCCGTTTTCAGCCTCCCAGAGCACTGTAAGAGTGATAGGCTGGTAAGCTGTTTTCAAAACTTTTTATATATATGCAATAAAATAAATTATCGGCATGTATATATATTCATTTTATTTTTTTTGCGCGTATATAATATAAAAAGTTTATAAAGTAGGTGGTAACCCTGTCACTGCGTGAGTTAAAAAGCCCCACCAAACCTCCCCCGTGGGGAGGCTTTTGTTTAGCCATATGCCTTTATTGCTTCTTGTCAGCATCTGGACTAACTTTCTTAATTTTTAATTGCTCAAGCCTGCTCTTCACTTAATAATGCTTCTTTAACTCCTAATTCTTTGTTTTCTTCTCATTTTCGCCCGAACTGCCATTCACTTTATTTCCTCTTCCGTCTTGAAGTTGCCGCGCCAGGCGATGGAGCCTTTGGTGATGAGGCGCTCCATGGGGAGACACTCGTAATAGACGAAACTTCTGAGGAAGGCCAGTATGCTGTTGTCGTTAGACTTTCTGATGCCGGTAGTGAGGTCTATGGTGTATGACTCAGTGAGATGGCCGTGATCCCATACTTCATAGTCGATGCGGCACTCCGGTGTATGCGAAAGATCCATGGTCCATGTGCCGTCGGGACGACCTTCGGCATCACAGCGGCCGGTGAAGATCTCGCCGGAGAAATGACCGTTTATGGCACCACAGGGATGACCGTCGCTCATTTCCACAAAGAGAAGATTGTCAACGCCATTTCTGCCGTTCTTGCCGGATGACTTATACTTATAGATGCCATTGTGACGGCCCTCGAAATAGTCGACGTAGAGCAGCTTGTTGGAACCATGGCGCTTATGATGGAACTTCCAGCGGCCATGCTTGCTGCTGTGCAGATAGGTGCCGCTGACATAGTCTGTCGTCTTGCCGTGAGGGTGGTAGTAATATTTGCCCAGATAATAGAAGCTGCCTTCATAAACGCGGCCGTCGGCACGCTCGTCGTAGTAATAATAGGCCTTTCCGTCGAGATAGCGGCCGGCATAGTGCTTGCTGCCGTTACGTATTTTGCGGGTAAAGGGAAATTTAAGTAGTTCCTTAAACTGCCTGGACAGTGTGTCAAACATATTTTTTCTTTTTGTTTTATTTGTGCCCTCCCGGCTGTGGAGGGCATTAAACATCTACGATGGCGTCAGCCGCAACGGGTCAGCAGAAAATAGTCAGTAAGAATGAATTAACCGATGTCGATGATTGATATTAAGAGTTAGTCGGTTTAATGTTATATGATGTATTTGTTTTTCTGTACTGCTGACACGTCATTACACCAGATTTATCATTATTGCAATATTGTGATTTGTATATTGTTGAAGGCAAGACCTTAGCATCAGGACAAACCTTCTTAATTATTAATTGCTCAAGCCTGCTTTTCGTTCCTCACTTAGAAAAATCGAAATATAAGCCTCCACACGGGGGAGGTTTGGCGGGGCTCTTTAGTTGCGCTTTTGCGCTCTCGTACTGTAGTTTTAAAAACTTTTTGTCCCCGTGGGGACAATTTTGTTAATGCTACAAAATGTTGTTATATATTTGTGGCCATCGCAGACAGTCTGCGTGGCAAAAAAACTAAATCTAAAAGAATAATATGCAATCTACTATCTTCAAAAACATGTACAGCCAAGACTGCCGGAGCATTGAGTGGCAGGAGATAATAAACATCATTACCGGAAACACTCTTGCCGGAGATACTGCAAAATACAGATATTACTTAAGCTGCAAACTGGACGATGACGCACAAAAGCTGAAAAAGCGCATGCCGGCATTTACGCCTGCCGTGGTGTGCAACGGCGGCAGAAAGCCGGAGAACTTTGTAAGCCTGACAGGCGTGGGTATGTGCGACTTTGACCATGTGGACGATGTCGAGAAAGCCATGGCTGCTGTCGCGGACGACATTCACACGATGATGACTTACAGGACTATATCGGGCAATGGTGTAAGAGTGCTGTTTCGCTATGAGCCTTCAAACGGTGAAGCATGGCCGGCCAACGGCGACGCCAGAGGCATGGCAGAGATGTATGACAGGGCCTTTGCCGAGGGTAATGCCTATTTTGCGCATCTGCTGGGATGCGAAGCCGACGGACAGTGTAAGAACCTTGGGCGGCTGTCGGTGTTATGTCATGACGAAAAAGCAGTCATGAAGCCTGACTGTGTGCCTTTTGTGATAAGCCGCAGCAAAGACGGCACGAAAAAGGAAAACAGAAAGGGCCAGGGACGACGCCCCGTGTTGGGCAACGCCATAGATGCCATAGAGCAAAGACTCGATGCCGACGGAGTAAGGTATATTAAAGGTTCATACAACAGATATGTGTCGCGCACAGGATATTATCTCAACATGCTCGGCATAGACGAGAACGAGGCTACACAATGGGCGGTAAGCAACTTCAGCGACTATGACGAAAAGGACGTGAGAAGTATATTCAGATCGTGCTACTCACACACTGACGAGTTTGGCTCGCTGTCTATCAATGCCTTAAAACGCCATGACCAGACCGACGGCAAGCGCAGGCGCAAGGCTGACGCTAAAAGCGGCAGGCCGAAGGCAGACTATGCGTCGGTGGACGATATTGAGAGTTTTCTTGACAGTCAGGCAAAATTCAGATTCAACATCATCACGAGAAAGATAGAGACTAACTTCAACGACAACGGCGACAGAGCCGGACGCTTCAGAGAGCTTACTGACCGCGACGAGAACACGCTGTGGTCAAGGATGTGCAAAAGCGGCATAAAAGCCAAAAGCTGCGATGTGCACAGTGTGCTGGGGTCTGAATTTGTGGCTGAATGGAACCCGTTTAAAGAGTATTTTGACAATCTGCCCGAATGGGACGGCACCACCGACCATATAGGCACGCTGACGGCTATGGTGCACGTCAGGAAGGGCGACTTATGGGATGACACCGAAGACCCGTAGGGCCTGTTTGACATGTGTTTCAGAAAATGGCTCGTGGCCATGGTGGCGTCGCTGCTCGACAAGGAGGTGGTGAACAACGTGATAATGGTGCTGATAGGACGTCAGGGCATATACAAGACCACGTTTTTCAACTATCTGCTGCCGGAGGAGCTGCGCCCGTATTTTTATACTAAGACCAACAGCGACACGATGACGAAGGACGACAGGCTGTCGCTGGCGGAATATGCTATCATTTGTCTTGAAGAGATCGACTCGATGCGCACGCCGGAACTGAACCAGCTGAAGGCTCTCGTAACTACGAAGACGATAAACGAGAGGGCGGCTTACAGCAGGTATAAGGAGAACAGAGCGCACATAGCCTCGTTCTGCGGCACGGGCAACAACATGCAGTTTCTGACGGATCAGACTGGCAACCGCCGCTGGCTGCCCTTTGAGGCTGACTATATAGACGACCCGCGCACCGTGAGGTATGACTACCAGGGCATATACAGTCAGGCTCTGGCACTATGGCGCAGCGGCATGGCTTACTGGTTTAACGGGTCGGAGATTAACACCATGGCGCGCCACATAAAGTCGTTCGAGGTGCCTAACGTTGAAGAGGAGCTGATAGTGACTTACTACAGGCTGCCACTGGAGAACGAGCCGTATAAGCTGGTGAACGCCACGAATATCATTGAGCATATCAACATCTTCATCAAACGTGCCCTCTCGACCATCAAAGTGGGCGTAGCCATGAAAAAACTTGGCTTTAAACAGAAAACAACCAGCCGGGGACGGATGTATATGGTGGTAGAGAGGGAAAAATAAGAGCCCCTCCAAACCTCCCCCGTGGGGAGGCTTTTGTTTCGCCAATTGTATTGTGCCGGCGGATCTGCGCTCCATGAGCTTCTTGTCAGGAGTTAAAGTAGTTATAGGAGTTATCGCCAACGGAGTTGGCTAGGAGTTAGAGTCATATGCAAACGTAGTACGTGTGAAACAGACCAACAAAGCAATTGGATTTTTCACTCTTCGTTCTTCACTCTTCACTTTCATAAGATGCACTACGTTGCTATTGTGCCGGCTGATTTGCACGAGTTGTTGAGCACAGCGAAAAATCTGCCGGAATGGAATATCAGGATCTGCGATCCGATTACTTCCTATTTTGTCATTATATTGTTGTTTTAAACTCCGATTACTTCCTATTTTGTCATTATCATGTTGTATTAAACCTGCTTAGACATTTTGATTTTTCACTTTTAGTTGCGCTTTTGCATTTGCTCTTTACTTAAACAAGCGGTATTTTTAAGCGGATCAAAAATTAGCTACGCTGACCTTCGGTTCTTATATTCTATTCCGGCAGATTGCAAATCAGCCGGCACATTAGCCTTGTTGGTTATTATCAATTGCAATGCATTGGCAATAGCCTCCGTTCCTTACTTTCGTAAAACAAGCGGTATTTTAAGCGGATCAGGAGATCCTTATATTTAATTCCGGCGGAGCGCAGATCCGCCGGCACAATAGCATTGTCGTTTATTATCAATTCTATTACAAAGAAAAGAATCAACAAGGCATATGACTTTAACTACTAGCCAACTCCGTTGGCGATAACTCCTCTAACTACTTTAACTACTAATTACAATATCCAACAAAACAATTGAATTTTTCACTTTTAACTGTTAATTTTTAATTGCGCAAGCCTGCTTGCGCACTACGGTTCCCCTAATGCCTCTACGATCAGTTTTACCTGTGCGGGCGTATAGGTGCGCGACTTAGGCGATGCGCCTATGGCTGCGAGTTGTTCACGAAGGTTAGGATAGCGGTCTATCCATAACGAGAGCTTATGATAGGCGGCACGGGGATTCATGTCGGGGCAGTAAGCCTGGGCAAGCTCCATGCGGCCGTATGTGCGTATCTTGAAACATTCCATATCTGCTTTGACTTAAAGACTCCGTCGCTCCGTAGAAAGGCGTGAGATGCCTGCGGCAACGGGGACTGTTATTATGTAGCTAAGATACGAAAAAATTGCGAGATAAGCAAAGGTTTATGTAACTTTAAGTCACTGTAACTCACCATTTTACACATTATCTCATTTCTGACTTTTGCTGCTTTGTATCTTTGCAAAAGAAAGTTCAGTAAATTGATAATTATGAAACGTAGTTCAGCGTAAGCTAAAAGAAGTTCAGCATAAGCTAAATGGTGAAACAGGAAGTAAGCGGATTGAAAATCCTGATACTCCTTTCCGGCGGAGCACAGATCCGCCAGCACAATAGCCAACGTAGTGCATCTTACGAAAGTGAAGAGTGAAGAACGAAGAGTGAAAAATCCAATTGCTTTGTTGGTCTGTTTCACACGTACTACGTTTGCATATGACTTTAACTCCTAGCCAACTCCGTTGGTGATAACTACTATAACTACTTTAACTCCTGACAAGAACGGGTAAATTAATTATGAATTGTGAATTGTGAATTATAATCGTATTATTAATCTTTAAAACTTAAAAAACTATGATTCGTTACAAATTGTATCAGAACAAGATGGAAGGCAACACGGGGTATAACCTATGGTACGCCCGCGCCGTGTGCGACGAGACTTACGACACGGAGATGCTTGCCAAGCACATGTCTACTCACAACACTCCCTACTCGCCCGGAGTTATACACGGTGTGCTGAAAGACATGATTGCATGTATCAAGGAACTGCTGCTCGACGGCAAGAACGTTAAGCTGGACGACCTGGCGATATTCTCCGTTGGTATAAGGAGCAAGGGTGCCGCCTCTGTTGCCGCCTTCAACGTGGCCGAATATGTCAGCGGTCTGAAACTCCGCGCACGTGCCACCGGTAACCTCTCAACCTCTACCCTGAAACAGGACGCCGTGGTGAAACAGCTCACGAAATACTCGGTAGCTGACACCGGCGAAGGAGGAGGAATTTAAGTGAAAAGTGAAAAAACAGAGTTTGACGTTAGTCAATCCAATTGTATTGTAGGTCCTTTTCGCAAGCATTATGTTTGCCGTTGACTCTAACTTTAACTCATGGTTGAATTGAACCCACAAGACATATGGATTTTCATTCTTAAGTTTTCACTTTCGTAATACTGCGATAGTTTAAGCGGATTGAAAACAGCCCTACGCAGAGTGACGAAAAGAAGCCACTTTGAAGCCTCCCCACGGGGGAGGTTTGGAGGGGCTCTTTTTCTTTAACTTAATATTAAATTTATAATAAATATGAACGACCAGAAGAAAACTATCTTTAAGATTATTATTCAGACTGTAATCAGTGTGCTGTCGGCCGTAGCCGCAGCTTTCGGCTTACAGAGTTGTATGTAAACTTACATGACCGATGAGAACAATTACTCTTATCATCATTCACTGCTCGGCGACTCCCGAAGGGAGGAGCCTGAGCTTTGAGGAGTGCCGACGCGACCATATCATGCACAGACACTTCCGGGATATCGGATATCACTTCTATATCACACGCGACGGCACCGTGCACGACGGACGGCCCATAGAAAAGGTCGGGGCGCACTGCGAAGGCCATAACTCCCACTCTATCGGCATCTGCTACGAAGGCGGACTTGACGCCAACGGCAAGCCGGCCGACACCAGGACTGAAGCCCAGCGCAAAGCCTTGAAATCTTTAGTAGAGAGAATGCACCGTCTGTTTCCTAAAGCCCTTATCGTAGGGCATCATGACCTAAACCCACGCAAAGCATGCCCGTGCTTTAAAGTGGAGCCATAATTGGGTCGGACCGAGGGTTCCATGATGTCTATGTCAGGAGTTAAAGTAGTTAAAGAAGTTATCGCCAACGGAGTTGGCTAGGAGTTAGAGCCATATGCAAACGTAGTACGTGTTTAAGTGAAGAATGAAAAGTTAAGAGTGAAAGATCCAAATGCATTGTTGTCTTTCTTCGCAAGCACTACGTTGCTTATGTTCCGGCGGATCTGCGCTCCGCCGGAATGGAATATCAGGATCTGAGATCCGATTACTTCCTATTTTGCATTGTCATGCTGTTTTAAACTTGCTTAGACATTTTAATTTTTAACTTTTAATTTTCTCTTCGTTCTTCACTCTTCACTTTCGTAAGATGCACTACATTTGCTAATGTGCCGGCTGATTTGCAATCTGCCGGAACATTAAGCCATATGCCTTTATTGCTTCACGTCAACTGCAAGACTAACTTCCTTAATTTTTAATTGCGCAAGGCCTGATTGCGCTTTTGCATCTGCTTTTCCTTACTTACTTTCGTAAAACAGCGGTAGTTTGAGCGGATCAGGAGATCCTTATATTCGATTCCGGCGGAGCGCAGATCCGCCGGCACATTAGTCTTGTTGATTATTATCGCAAGCATTACTTTTGCACATGGATTTTTCACTCTTCGTTCTTCACTTAAATATGCTCCTAGCTCACCTTAGTGAGCGATAA
>OKXB01000946.1_pt1 | contig 31982 bp, 24 predicted proteins | sample 1601731 | NCBI WGS metagenome assembly OKXB01 (sample SAMN04414077, study PRJEB24778) | human gut metagenome | material: faecal | host: Homo sapiens
CTTAATTCTTGCTTAATACTTACTTAAATTAATTTTTATAATACATTTGATTTTTACTTGTTGGTTTATCTGGAATAGTTAAACTAACTAAACCTTGTTTAATAGCAGGATCAAGATATTGTCCTCTTAAAGTTTCTTTAGATTTAATTCCTAATTTTCCCATTATTTTAGTTGCTGTCATTGGTTTACCAGATTCCATAACATCTAATAATTTATTTATATTAATTGTTTCATTTGTAATTGGTAGGTGAGAAGTAGATATTGCTTCATCTAAAGTTTCATCTATCATTTTTAACATAAATTCAATAAATACATTTGAGTTAGCATTTTTATGACACTTAGCTATTGAATCATAGTATTCATCTTGATATTTATGAATTTTAGATTCAATTGGTAAATATTCAAAAATATCTTTCCATTTATAAAGAATTGAATTTTGCCATAATCTAACTGTTCTACCATTACCATTTGTAAATGGATGAATAAATACAAATTCATAATGGAATATACTTGATAAAATTAAAGGATGAATTGTATCCTTATTTTCATTCAACCATTCAAATAAATCATGCATTAATGAATTGACTCTATCTCCTGGTGGACATACAAATATACAATTACCATTATCATCAAATATACCTTCTGAAGTAGTTCTAAATTCTCCAGATACTTCTTCAACTAAGAAAGTCATAACTCCATGAACTTTTTTTAAATCATCAATAGAGTATGGATTAATGTCTTTTAACATTTCATATGCTTTATAAGCATTTTTAACTTCTTGAATGTCCTTTTGTTCACCAATAACTAATTTACCATTGATAACATCTTTTACTTGTTCTAAACTAAGTGGATTATTTTCAATAGCAACAGAAGAGTGAACTGAATTTATTTTAGTTTGTTTTCTTAAATATGGTGTTTTATCTAAATTAGTAAAAGAATCCAATTTACCGATTTTTTCCATAATATCAGAAACTTTTTTTAACATTTCATTTGATATCTCAAATGGTGGAATATATTTATCCATTAAAATCACCTCATTTTGCTATTTATATTATACCATTTTATTGAAAAATATACAACATATCTTGCTTAAATCTTGCTTAAAACTTGCTTAAATTCTACTTAAAGTTCATAATCATCAGATTTATCTTTTTCATATTTTTTATTTATTTTTTTACTTAAACTTTTAAATGAATATGAATCATATTCTTGATTTTTATCTACATCAAAACCTAAAGTTCTTTTTAATGCTTTATACAAATCTATAGCTACAGTTTTAACACTGTTTATAATTGCATCGATATTTTCTTTTAATTCAGTTAAGTCATTTCTTAATGAATTAATTATTGTATTTTGAAAATTAATAGTTTCATCTTTTTCTTTAATTATTAATTGTTGATTTTCAATTATTTTATCTTTATTTAAATTATCTTTAGTTATTTGTTTGGAATAGTTGGAAAGGTTAGTAATATCGCTTTCTTTATAACCTAGTATTTTGCCTTTTTCTGGATTTAGAAGAGGATTTGTATCTACATCAAATATTTTATCCATATACTTTAATTCAGTGTTATTTAAAGCTTTATTTTTGCTTAATTCAATTTCTAATAATTTATTTTGCTCTTGTAAATCTTTTAATTGTTTTTCTGCTTTGGTTAAATGATGTTTATTAGCACCAACTTCGCCTCTATCAAGATTAAAACCTTTTTCATTAATAAATTTGTTATAGTCATCCTGGATTTTTGCATAAGATGTTTTAAATCCTTTTTCTTTCCAAAATTGATCAGAATTAAGAAAATTACCATATTCAATTTCATATACATTTTTACCGTTTTTATCTTTCTTTTGAATAGGAATCATTTTTTCTATACCATCTTTTGTTATATATGGCTTTAATATTTGATGACCATCTTTATCAGTTTCAAAAACTTTTCTTTTAACTTCATTAACTACTGGAGTAAAGTAGAAATGCATATGAGGAGTATTTTCATCAAAATGAATGGCAGAGTAGATAACATTCTCTTTACCAACTAAATTACACATAAATTCATTTGAATAATTAAAATATTCTAAAACTCTTTCTGGAATATCTTCTTTTGATTTTATTAATGCTTTTTGAATTGGTTCTCCTTTATGTTTTCCTTCAGTATGAAATTCACCAGTATCTTCAAATTTCATTCCTAATGATTTGAAAAATTCTTGACCACTTGTTATTACACATCCATTTAATAAATTTATATTTTTGCTATTCTTGTTAAATTCTATATTATTCCTATATAAAGTTTTATATGTAGAACTAGCTAAATCTGAACTACATAATGGAACAAACTCTATATTAAATTTTGTCCTTTCTTTATCATAATTTCCTGTACCAATTCTATCAGTAAGTTCTTTACTAAGTCCTCCAATGTCTGATGATTTTATCTTATTATTAATAGTTAATACTTGATATCCATCAAACATATTTATAATCCTTTCATAAATTTTGTGACATTATGACGTTAATGAGTTGGGTATCATCGTGAGGATGGTCATTTTATGACCTATCTCACTAGGGCATAGCCCGATGTGAGTTAAGGGAATCCCTTAAAATTCCATTCTTGTTTAAGCAAAGACTTAAGATTAACTTAAGCCTAAGCAATAAACAAGAGATTATTTATTTCATCAATAAATAATCAGAAGATGAGTCATTATCGCACTTTCATTTTTCCGAAACAAAACGTGCCCCATTATTCATCTTCATCTTGCGAAGGTTCTATAAATGTAGCATGATATGATCTGCTATCAGCAGTTCTACATTTAGTAATGTGAACACCTTCGCTTTCTAAAAGTTCGATACTATTATTTAATAGTCTTCCGAATCTTTTAGGTGACATCGGTATATTAGCTTTTAATACAATATCAGTACAAGTGAAATCTATATCTTTTTGACTAGCAACATATTTAATAAACGATGTCATTTCATATGAAAGTTCATCTTCTTCGATAGAATTAATTTTTTTAAATATAAGATTATCTAATTTCTTTAATTGAATATCTAGTTCTGGAAAATCTCTATTAATTGTTTGTAATTTAACGTATTTTTTATTAGCTTTATTTTCAATTAAAGTTATTCTTCCATCAACTGTTGCATCTAATGCAATACTTCCTAAAGTTTTACCTGTTTTATTTAAATGATGTGTAACTAAAAAAGTTATATTATATTTATCACAATAAGTTCTTAATTTTGGAAATACTTGTTGAGCAATATCTTGGTAATTATTAATATCATATTGGGCTCCAAAATCAATATCCTTTAACATATCTAAAATTATAAGTTTACCATTATAATCTTCAGCAAAAGTTTTTATATCATATTTTAAATCTCTTAATGATATATTAGATTTATTTTGTCTATCTATTATAAATAAAGAGTCTTTTTTTGCCGAAAGTTCTAGGAACTCTAATCGTTCCTTCAATTGACCTTCATCAGATTCTGTGGTAACATATAAGACAGGTGAGGGATTTACTTTGTGTCCTAAAAATGGTGTTCCGTTAATAACTGAGCAGGAAAGTTGCAGTGCCAACATAGACTTTCCTACTTTTGGATTAGATACTAAGAGATACGCACCTTTAGACTTCATTATGTTGTTTATGATGATGTCTTTTTTTATGTTTGTATCTACTTGTTCAATTGGTTTAAGCAAGTTTAACATCTCCCTTCATATTTTTACTTCTAGATTCTAAATAATCAATATCTATATTTAAATATTTTACGACTTCTTGCATGGAACTGCATTCTTTGGAACATAATATCCTTTGCTTTCTAGGTCGTTTTTTATTTTGCTTTTAATAGCTAGTGCTGAATTTCTTCCTATATTTGCTAGTTTCATTAAATCAGATAAGTTGCACCATTGTTGTGCGATTAATTTTAAAGTTTCATCTACAGTCATATTACACCTCCTTTTATCTTTCTAATTCTTTTAATTTTTTATGTTTCAAATTAACTAAGTTTTTAAATTCATCAGTTGGTTGTATTGAAACATTAAGACCAAGATATGAATCTTTATCTACACATTCTTCTAAATTATAAAAATGTGCATAATCATATTTTTCTAATTCTTTAGAACTATTAATAGTTTCTTCTCTAGTATTTTTGTTTATTAATAATCTCCTAAGTGATTTAGTTAAGTCATAACAGATTAAACAATATAATCCTTTAGCACTTAATGATAAATCTGGATTATCTAAAACATCTTTTCTTACCAAAGTGAAATATTTTTGATCCATTTTTAATACCTCCTTTACTTACTTCAAAAGGGTAGAGTTTTCCCTGGGCAATTGCCCTTTGTGAAATTTTAGTTATTTCATAACTCCCTTGCCAATAGGGTTATTTCTGTCCTGCATTTTTTTACTTAATGTCTTATCGGCGATTTCCACTAAGACTAAATTTTCAAAGAACTATTTAACTAAATATATCTTGTCCGATATATCAGTCAATTAAATAATAGCACTGTCCGAAAAAAATGTCAATGCTTTTTTGTCCGAAAATATAGACAAATTAAATTTTAAATGATAAAATAGATTTATAAAGGAATAATTAGGAAGAAAGTAGGGTTGATATGAATTCTGAAAAACTACAAAATTTATTATTAAGCGCAATAGATAGAAAAGGTATTTCTCAAAGAGAGCTAGCTAAATTAACAGGAATTAGTAGAAGTACTTTAAATGATATTGTTAATGGAAAAATAAAAAAGATCAATTTAGATGATCTTTACCAAATATCAAATATATTAGAATTAAATTTAGAAAATTTGCTTGAAGCTTGTGGCTTTAAGAGTGTAATAAAATTACTTCACACAGATAGATATGCTGGAATGTCTAATAGAGAGTTAAAAGAAAAAATAGACGAATACCAACGATCTGAAATGGATTTATTAGAGTGGGATGCAAAAAAAAGAAGACAAGCAACAAAAATAAGTAAAGATTTATTTGACATTAAAAATAAGATTAAATGGTCAATAAATGATGGTCAAAAGTATTCTAATGAAGAACAAGTTATGGATATTGATAAAGCAATTGAAAGTTTAAAATTTATTAATGAAAAGTATGATTATAGTAAACTTCCAAGAAAGTAAATTTAATAAGTAGATTTTATAAGGTATAAAAAATAATTTAAGAAAGTAGATGCGTAATATGAAGTATAATAATAAAAATAAGCTTAAAATTGCTACTGTATTTAGTGGAATAGGCGCAGCAGAACAAGCTTTAAAACAATTAAAAATACCACATGAAATAGTTTTTGCGTGTGATAATGGAGAAAGATATTTAGATTATTCTGTAGAAAAAATAAATGAGATTATAAATGAACATCCAAAAAAAGATAAAGAAAGCGTTATAAGAAAATTATATGATAGTACAGGTAAACCTAACAATGTTAAAAAATCTTATTTTGCTAATTATAAAATAAAAGAAAATCAATGGTTTGAAGATGTACGATTTTTAGATGGAAAACAATATAAGGGTTCTGTTGATTTATTTGTAGGCGGAAGCCCTTGTCAAAGTTTTTCTACATATGGCCATAGAAAAGGTTTAGAAGATACTCGAGGAACTTTGTTTTATGATTATGCTAGATTGGTATTGGAGATTCAACCGAAAGCTTTTATTTTTGAAAATGTAACCGGATTATTAAATCATGATGGTGGTAAGACTTGGAAAATAATAAGAGAGACTTTTGAATCATTGAATTATAATATAAAAATGCAGATTTTAAATGCTGCAGATTATAATCTTCCGCAATTGAGAAGAAGAGTTTTTGTTGTAGGCATTAATAAGAAATTAAAATGTCCAGAATACCAATTTCCTAAGCCTGTTCCTTTAACAAAAAAAAGTACAGATTATTTAGATAAATTTGTTCCAAATGAATATTATTTGGGTGAAAAAGGCTTTAATTTTGTTACAAAAGTTGAGAGAAGTGCAAGAAGAGCGAGAGTAAATCAGGATATAATTGGATGTCAAACTGCAAATCAACAATTTAATTGGGTAGGAGACTTTAGAGTTGAAACTCCAACAGAAAGTCATATGAACGATGATAGAATATTTAAAGGGATGTATAATGGAAAATTAGCTGTTGCAAGAAAAATGACACCAAATGAATTATTGAGATTAATGGGATTTGAGAATTTTAATGTTGTTGTAAAGGATACAGTAATGTGGAGGCAGACTGGTAATTCAATTGCTGTTCCAGTTATTAAAGCGGTTATAGAAGAGATTATTAATACACTTGATAAAGCAGAAGGTGAAATAGATGAATAGTTGGTATATTGATAGATCAAAAAATTTTTTATATGATTCTTTGTATAATTGTTTAAAGTTAATTTATGATATCTCAAAAGGAAAAGATTCTTTAGATGTTAATGTTTTAATTCAAGAAATAAAAAATCATCCAGAATTAGGAATTGCTGAAGGTAATATTAATGCTGCGATAACTAGATTTAGAGATCATGGATTACTTAGTAAACAAAATATAATAGGTGATTCAGCTATTGATTTTATTGAAGGAAGGATAAATGAATCTGAGTTAGTAATTGATTTGTTTTTAAAGAGACCCGCTTCAAAACATAATTCTGTTAATATAAAACCTTTCGTTTTAATATGTAAAGTATTCGATTTTATGATTGATATTTTACAAGATCAAGATGATATTTTTTTAACTTCATATGAGTGTAAAGAGTATCTATGCCCTATAAATGATTTAAATGATATTACATATGAGTATGTAGAAAAAATAATTAATGAAAGAGATTATTCTTTTGGATCTTCTATTCCTAGACCAAGAGTTACTTTAGAGAATAATGAAGATACAAACTTTAGTATTTGGTTTAAAGCATTAAATAGTACACCTGTTTTTGTAAAAAATGAAAATAGTAGAATGATATTAATACCCAATTTGAAGCAAAAAGAATTTTTTAAATATATAAGTGTTAATAGTGATGAAATAAGCGAAACCCCTACAGATTCAAAAGATTCTCTTTACGGTTATTATTGTAGTAGAGATACTGGTTTAAATGAAATATTACCTAGTATTTTAAGAGATGATATTGTTAATATTGATGAAGAAGAAATTCCTGCTTTATTTGAATATTTATTTGGTTATAAGAGAAATTATGAAGTTGACTTTAATAAATATTTTAAAAGTGAATATTTTGGAATATTTTTCCCTTTTATTACTATGCCTGGATTGGTTATTAGAAAATTATATTATGAAAATAGTATTTTAGGTGATATGTTATATAGTTATATTTCTAATGGCGTTATTTATGAAGAATATTTAAGAAAGTTAGAACATGATCAATTTGAATTTTCTAATAAAAATTTTTCAATGAAAGATAAGTTTAAGAATTGGTTAATAAAAAATAATTATAAACAAAATACCATTAATAATTATTTGCCAGAAATAGAAATTGTATCTAAAATAGCTATTGATGCTGGGTTGATATCTAAATCAATTTATCAAATTTACAATTTAGATGAATTAAATCTTTTGATTGAAGAATTAGACAAAAATGATGAATATAGTAATAGAAAATTAATAAGTCATAATACTAATACTGCTGCTATGAAGCAATACAAATATTTTTTAAATGATTTTAATTCAAAAGGAGGCAAAATAATGAATTATACTAATGATGTTGTTCCTATTAGCGGTGGATTTAATAAAATTTATTATGGGGTGCCTGGAAGTGGAAAGAGTTATATTGTTAATAAATCTTTTAATGAAGATGAATATAAAAAATTTAGAACAACTTTCCATCCCGAATATAATAATAGTGATTTTATTGGTCAAATTATCCCAATGGTAAAAAATAATATGGTTGAATATGTTTTTCATCCAGGAGCATTTACTTTAGCATTAAAATACGCATTAGAAAATAAAGATAAAAAAGTTTGTTTAATAATTGAAGAAATAAATAGAGGTAATTCTTCTGCGATATTTGGAGATATATTTCAGCTATTAGATAGAGATAAAACAGGGAAAAGTAAATACTATATATATAATGGACCAATTATAGATTATTTAAATGATAATAATATTTCTTTAGAAAAAATATATATACCTTCTAATATGTGGATTGTTGCTACAATGAATACAAGCGATCAAAATGTATTTACATTAGATACCGCGTTTAAACGTAGATGGAAAATGGAATATATAAGAAATGTATTTGCTGATAATGAAGAATCAATAAAATTAAAAAATAAAGTAATTCCATTTGGAGAAAAATACCCTGATGTAACATGGGAAAAATTTGTTAAAAAGATTAATAACCATATTATTTCAGATACTTCTGGAATAAATGGGGAAGATAAACAACTTGGAATGTATTTTGTTTCAACTGAAGAAATTGACAACCCTAAAGAATTTGCAGAAAAAATATTATCTTATTTATGGGAAGATGTTGCAAAATTAAATACTTCATATTGGTTTGGATCAATATCATCATATGATGAACTTATTGATAAGTTTAACACAAGTTATTTAGATGTATTTAATTCATTATTTGAAGATGAAATAAAAGTTGACAATGAGTATACAATAAAAAGTGTAGGAGAATAATATGAGTTTTTCCAATAAAGTGATTTTTAAAAATGGATATGAAGAAGATAATTTTGTTGGATTAAAATATAAAAAAGATAAAGTTTATATATTTTTACCAATAGGATATAATAAAGAAGTTTTCAATACTGAAGATGAATTAACATCTAAACAAAAAGTTGATTTATTATTACTATTAAAAACTATTAATTTAGTAAAGAATTTTAATAATGAAAAAACAGATTTTGGAGATGATGTTGGTAATAATAATGAGATACCATATAATTCATTTATTTGGCTAATACGTGATTATTTTAATAATGGATTGTATCAAGAAATAGAAAAAAAATATTCTCAAAAAAGTCATGGTAAGATTAGTTGGAAAAAAACACTTAATTCGGAACATTATTTTGAAAATAATGGTGTCATTTATATTAATCCATATTATGAATCAAGTGTTCAAAGAAGCTCTTTAATAACTGATCTTAATAATTATTGCCTTCATAAGAGTTTTAAATATATTGGCTTCTTATTTGGAAAAGTTTATCTTCCAGAATGCAATTTGAAAGAAGAACTAATTAAAAATAACATCAAGTATTATATTGATGTTCTAAATAAAGAATTAGTAAAATCGTTTAATGATAGAAAAAAGTTATTATTAACAAATATGAAGAGAATACTTGAATTAAGCTTTGATGAAAGTTTTGAAAATCAACCAACATATGGAATAAGAAGATATGAATATGCCTGGGAAAAAATGGTTAATGATGCTTTTGGTTCTAAAATAGATATTAGTAAATTTTTTCCAAATGCTTATTGGAATTTACAAGGAAGAGTTGAAGAAGATAAAACTAAACTTAGACCAGATTCTATATTAATAGATAAAGGTGCTAAGAAATTATGTATACTTGATGCTAAGTATTATAAATATGGAATTACAGGGAATATATATGATTTACCACATACAGATTCTATTCAAAAACAAATAACATATGGTGATCATATATCTAATAATCCTCAAATGTATCATGTAGATAAAAATAATATATTTAATGCGTTTATATTACCATTTAATAAAGAGAAAGAACCATTTAGATGTGATGATAATATAAAATATATGGGTTTTGCAAGTAGTGCCTGGAGAGATAAAAAAGAAGCATATAATTATGAAAAAATTTCATTATTATTAGTGGATACCAAATATATGATAGATTGTTTTTATCAAAATGAAAAAGCTGATATAGTTAAATTAGTTGAGTTAATAGAAAAATCTAGTAAATAATAAAAAATTATATAGAGAATATTTAAAAAAATGTTGAAAACAAAATATTTATAAGATTCAATCAAGAATAGATCTTATAATAATATTGTAATTATAGATTGTTTTGGTTAAGCAATAAATACTGAATTTATTACTACCATATCTATATATAATGTCATAACGTCATTATGTACAAAAAAAGAGCAGCTGATCAGTATTTCTACCCATCAGCTACCCATCAAATTATGCTAAATTTATCAATTTTTAGTTAAATTTTATTAAACTTAAAATGAATTGTATGCCGATATTACGGGGATTTTCAATAATCCTCTTTTTTAATTAAATTGCCCCCCTGAAGAGAGCGAAAACTCTCATTTTTGTTTTAGCCAGTGTTTATAATAACTTGCAATCATTTTGCTAAAATCTCTAAAATTCTTGGGTAACAGTTTGGGAACAAATTTTATAATTTTACCTTTATAAATCAAGGAGGTATTTGTATACATGACAATCTAAATAAAAACTCTGATGGTATTTATGAAAAAGTAAAAAAAAGAATTGAGGATACTAATAAAAGAATTAAACTATGTTATATTCAAGGCCCAATCGGTCCCAAAGGTGATATTGGCCAACAAGGTATAAAAGGTGAAGATGTAGCAATAGGCCCAAAGGGCGATAAAGGAGATATTGGTATTACTGAAACAGTTGCTCCAGATATAGAAATCATTGTTACAAATGTTGGAACAAATAAAGATGTCATATTAAATTTTAAAATTCCAAGAGGTACATCAGGTGAAAAAGGTGATCAAGTCCCAATTGGACCACAGGTCCCAGCAGGAACAACCCAAACAGTAGCATACGCTGAAAGATATTTAGATGCTACACAAGAATTAAAACTAACGGCTTCAACAGATACAATAGTTCCTTTAAATAATAGTGGTCCAGCATTCTTTGCCAATTATGATACAGAAAATTCCATTGATATTAAACAAGCAGGCTTTTATTTAATTTCTTACTTTTTGAGTTCTAATCCTAAAGAGGATTGTACATTAACACTTGCTGTAAAATATAATGATTTATTAATTCCAGCCAGTAATGTTACTGTAAAGTGGCAAGCAAATAGTATTAATTCTGTTAGTAATTCTATTATTGCTGCACTTCAAGAATGAGATGTCTTAACACTTAGTGTAAGAGCTGCTGCTGAGACAACTTTGCCTGTTAACGGTATTGCTAATGTTGTTTTAACTATTGTAAAAATACATTAATGAAGTTCTTTAAGGTAGATAAAAAAATTTACAAAAGTATTGATTTGGTAAATATATTATTTAATGAATTTAGTAGATGATTAATATAATGCATTTTAAATAATTATATTAAGTTTTTAATATCATAAAATAATATGGTAGCAACCATATTATTCTTTTTTTTCAGTAAGTTTATCTGTTATTAACTTAATTGTATAACTATAATATTTAATAATTTTATTTTTAGAATAAGATTTATTTACAAGACAAAGGGCACTTAGGTTGCTTCCTATAGCATTAGTCAAAAAGTTACATAAAAAATCTTTATATTCTTCCGTTAATGTTATATTAATATTGGTATTTATTAAATGTTGCATCGTTTTATATATATGGTTATGAAATAAATTTTTTAATTCATTTCCACCCAGTTTTTGTAAAAATTCATGATTTTCTTCAATATAATCTAAAATTAAAGAAAAAGATTGTATATGATTAGTAATATCGATCTTACTAATTATATCTTTAGAATTATTATCAATTATCCATTTAATTAACCCGTTTATATCTTCAAAATGATAATAAAATGTATTTCTATTGACATTAATATTTGATGTTATTTCATTAATCGTTATTTTTGATAAAGGTTTATGTTTTAATATTTCTTTTAATGAATTTGCTAGTTTTATTTTAGTATTTAGATTGTTCTTATAATTTGTATGCATAATATCACCATACTAATTATATAGCATTAATGAAATTTGTGCAAATGCATAAAATTGACTATTGTTATTGATAATTTTAATGTATATAATTAAGTAGCAAGCATAAATGTGCTTGTATGAAAGGTGGGATATTATTAAAAATAGAAAGAATTCATTTCTAATTAAACTTGGTGATTTGATTGCTAATATTAGATATTTTTCACTAGTATTATTTTTATTACTTACGGTATTTTGTTTTCTAAATATTAATAATGTATCTATAAATGATAGTATTGTAAGTTATTTACCAAATGATACAGAAACCAAGTATGGATTAGAACTGATGGATGATGAATTTGGTAGTCTTGCTAATATCAAACTAATGATTGAAAATATAAGTATTGATGATGCAAAAGAGGTGGTTACGGAACTATCAACTATTAATAATGTTAAAGAGGTTTTATTTAATGAAACAGAAAACTATTATAAAAATGATAAAGCATTATATGTAATAGAAATAGAAGAGTTAGATGATAAAGAACTTAATCAATTAAAAAAAGATATAGAAAATAAAATTACTAGTAATGATTATTCTATTTATTCTGATGAATTTGAAGATCCAACAAATGGTATTGATAAGATACTAGTTGTTGCTTGCATTGTTATTGTCATTGTCTTGCTCATTACATCTAAAACATATTTTGAACCAGTAATTGCTTTTATTATTTTTGGTATATCAATTGTTTTAAATATGGGTAGTAATTTCCTATTTGGTGAAATTTCATATATAACAAAATCAATTGCTGTTATTTTACAACTAGCATTATCTATTGATTACATAATTATTTTTATGAATCAATATATGAAAGAAATAAATGATACACCAGATAAAAATTTGGCCTTAAAAAAGACAATTTCTAAATCTATTCCAGAAATATTTGCTAGTTCTTTAACTACTATATCCGGTTTACTTGCTTTAGTATTTATGCAACTTAGAATAGGTGGAGATATAGGACTTGTTTTATCAAAAGGTATATTATGCAGTCTTCTTACGGTAATACTGGTTATACCAAGTTTACTTTCTATATTTCATAAACCAATAGTTAAATTAAAAAGAAAAGAAAAAAAGGTAACTAAAGTAAGTAAGATAGGTAATATTATTTTTAATGGAAGAAAAGTATTGTTACCATTGTTTATTATTTTAATTATAATATCTATATTTTTACTTCCAAAATATAATTATGTTTATAATGCGACTACAGCTAAGTCTATTAGTAAAAGTGAAAATATTAAATCTTTAGAAAAAATAGAAGAAGAATTTGGTAAAAATAATACATTAGTTATTTTATTTAAAAATAATGATAAAGATTATTCTAAAGAATTAAAACTTGTTAATGAATTAAAAGATATTAAGGAAATATCAACTATAACAAGTATTGGTGGATATGAAATTAGTGATAATATTTATCTTGGTACATCTATAAATTATTTAGAAACATCTAAAATATTTAATATTGATGATAATATATCTTTAAATTTATTTAAAATGTATGCAAATGCAAATAATGAATTAGATAAATTATCTAATTTAGATGAATATCGAATTACTATTATTGATATGTTATATTTCTTAAATGCCAATAAAGATAATTTACCACTTTCACAAGATATGAGTTTTAAATTAACAACGTATTATAATTTGCTTAATTCTAAAATACCACTTTTAGAAAGTGATAATTATACAAGATTTATTCTTAATTTAGATGTCCCTATTGAATCTAAAGAAACAAGAAATACTATTAATAAAATAAGAAATGTTGTAAAGAATAATTATGATGATGTATTACTTATTGGTAATAGTGTAAATGCTATCGACTTAGAAAGTTCATTTACATCAGATAATTTAATAATTACTGCTGTTACAATTATCTTTATTGCCATTATTTTAATTATGACTTTTAAGTTTTTTGGAATGACAATATTACTTATTTCAGCTATTGAAGGAAGTATTTTAATTAATTTTGGTCTTTATGTTTTACTTGGTAAAGAAATTTTCTTCATGGGTTATGTTGTCGTAACAGCTATTCAAATGGGGGCAACAATTGATTATGCTATTGTAATCGCAAGTCGTTATCAGGAATTAAGACATAAAATGGATAAAAAAGAAGCTATAATTCAAACTTTGTCTGATCGATTACCTGCTGTTATAACAAGTGGATTAATCTTATTTGTTGCAGGGCTCTTAATTGGATTTATTTCCACATCATCAGTAATATCACAAATAGGTTTATTTTTAGGTAGTGGAACACTTATATCTTTAATTATAACAATTTTTGTTCTTCCAGCTATCCTTTATGTATGTGATAAATTTATAAAAAAAACAACATTTGGTACAAAGAAATAGAGGTTATAAAAATGATTAAAAATTATATTAAAAAATATGAAAAATATTCAATAATGATTTCCGTCTTAATGGTCTTATTATCATTATGCTTAATATTAAAACCAGTCCAATCTATGGAAATATTTATTATATTCTTTTCAGCAATCTTAGTAGTAAATGGCATAAGTTGTTTTATATCTTATTTTAGTTCTGATAAGGATGAGAGATACTTAAGTTTTGACTTAATAAATGGTTTAATAACAATATTAACAGGTATACTTGTCTTTATTTATCGAGCAAGTTTAATAGAAATATTTCCTATTATTTTAGGTATTTGGATTATCTTTAATAATTTATTTAGATTACAACTTGCTATCAATTTAAGTTTTATACCAAATTGTAACTTCCTATTATTAATATTTATATCAATATTAATGATTATTATTGGAATATTATCTATTATTAATCCTTTTGCATCGGCAATTGCTATTACAGCATTAATAGGTATCTTTCTTCTTATATCAGAACTTACTAATATCTTTGAATGTATATATGTTTTAAGTATTATAAAAAAGATAGAAAAGAAAGTAAAAGAAATTTAATAAAAACAATATAAAAACTATTACAAAACTTAATGTAATAGTTTTATTTAGTTAAAGTTTTACTTTTTTGTTTGTTTGAAAAGTAATAACAATTATTTTGATTATTTATATATTCATATTCTAAAGATGTATCTAATGATTTAAAACAATTATTTTCCAATTTTAAAAAATTACAAGAAAAATTATCATTAAGAATATCGGCAAATATTCTGCCAATATAATAATTTACATTACCATATTTTTGCGATTGTATCATTGCATTATATTCGTTTCCTGATAGGGAAAAATAATCATTACCATTTATATTAGTTGTTGTTTTAACTTCAATTAAATTTTCATAAATAGTATTATTTTGGATATTTTGAAAATAGATATCATAACCAAAACCATCACCTAAATCTCTTGATATAAAGCAAGAATTCATAAATTGTTTTAAACTTTCAAAGGTATATAGTTCTCCAATTATTCCTAATTTTTTATTTTTGTAGTCTTCCATAATATTTCCTTCATAGTAGTGATTATAAACTGCAGCTAATGCTTTTTTGTCTTGTTCGAAAGCACTAAAATCGTCAGTTAATCTATTTAAACAAATATTTTTATATCTTATTATTTCTTCATTTAGGCTATCATAATGATTGGTATTAATATTAAGAATCGTTTTGTTATTTTCTAGGAAAGTAATAATATATTTTATTTGTTCATCATTCAAAGGACAACTATTATGTTCTTTTAAAAAATAAAATAGACCATTATAGAAATTCGTTAGCGTACCATAGTATTTATTAGGTATAACAAAAGTTTTAAATAAATAATTTATATAATGATTATTAGTATGTAAGAAGGGAAGATTTCTTTGAATTTCTTGCCTTTTTAAATATCTTAAATCATCATTTAATTTTAAAGCATCTATAAAATTATTGTTTAAAAGAATATCCTTATATCTTTCTATAAGATAATTAGTAATTACTAAAACATCATTGTCATTAGGATGATTAAAAATATAATTTTGAACAAATTTAAATTCCTTTAGTGATAAATTAAGAGTATTACTATTTATTTCCTTTAAAACAGTATCATTATATTTCAAAAATATCTCTTTCATAACAACCACCTTTTTTGCTTCATATTTTAACATCTATTTTATATAAAGTAAATAATTATAAATAACTAGCTCAAAAAATTTATAAATTCGTGAAAAAAAACTTACACAAAAAAATTTTTTATGATACAATTATCAAGTCTTTAAAGATTATTTATTTTGTAGAAAAGAGGAGTAGTATGAAAGAATTAAATTTAGGAAAAGATAAAATAAATAAGTTATTGCTATCTTTTTCTATACCATGTGTTATAAGTATGCTGATAAATTCTATTTATAATATTGTAGATCAAATATTTATTGGTAAAGGAGTTGGAACACTTGGAAATGCGGCAACCAATGTTATCTTTCCACTTGTCATTATTTTTAATGCAATTGCAGGATTAATAGGAAATGGTGCTGCAGCTAATTTATCACTTAAATTAGGTGAAAATGATAAGAAAAATGCATCTAAAAGTATAGGTCAAGCTATAACTTTATCATTTCTTGTTTCAATTATTATTAGTATAATTACTTATATATTTTTACCAAAATTAGTATATTTATTTGGATGTACTGAAAGTGTTTATAATTATGCTATAGAATATGGAAAAATTATTGTTATAGGTGCACCATTTATGATAATTTATTCATCATTTTCAAGTATTATTAGGGCTGATGGTTCACCAAAATATTCTATGATAATGCTTGTGATAGGAGCTATTATCAATATAATATTAGATCCAATCTTTATTTTTACTTTTAATATGGGTGTAAAGGGAGGAGCTATTGCTACCGTAATTGGTCAAGTTGTTTCATTTATAATTGCTTGTTTTTATCTTAAAAAAGTAAAATCTGTTAAATTAACAAAAAATGATTTTAAAATAGATAAAAGTGTAGTTAAGATCTTATCACTTGGTCTTTCATCATTTATAACACAGGCAACGATTTTAGTATTATTTGTTTTTATGAATAATATTATGACTAAACTTGGAGTAAAAACAAAATTTGGAGAGGATATACCACTTTCAGTATATGGTGTAATATCTAAAATAAATAGTTTATACATTTCTACCGTTCTAGGAATATCTATAGGAGCACAACCTATTATTGGTTTTAATTATGGAGCTGGCAATGAACTTAGAGTAAAAGAAACTATAAAAAAAGTTTTAACTATTAATTTTATTGTTGGTATATTATTTAATTTAATGTTTTTATTATTTCCAAGACAGTTAGCTGGTATATTTATATCTGCAAATGATCCATCATATAATCTATTTATGGAATTTGCTACTTTAATGTGTCATAGTTTTTTATTAGTTATTGCTTTAAATGCACTAGAAATGACAACTAGTATTGTTATTCAATCACTTGGAAATGTTGTAAAATCAACAGCTGTAACATTTATTAGACAAATAATATTATTAATACCTATATCTTTATTATTAGCCTTTATTTTTAATAAAGGAATATATGGAGTATTATATGCAGGATGTATCGCTGATATATTATGTTTTATAATTACAATCTTTATTTTAAAGTCAGAGTATAAAAAACTTGGTGTAGTACCTAGTGAAAATAATGAAAGTGATGAAAATGAAAATTTATCATATAAAGGAAAACATATTGTTATTACTATATCAAGAGAATATGGATCAGGTGGTAGATTTGTAGGTAAAATAGTTGCTGAAAAATTAGGAGTTCCATTTTATGATAAAGAATTAATATCTATGTCGGCAAAACAATCTGGTCTTTCAGAAACTTATATTAAATCAATTGATCAAAGAAAAAAATCTGCAAGTTATATTAATAATAATGATGATAGATTATTTATTGCTGAGCAAAAAGTTATTGAAAAATTAGCTAAATCTTCTTGTGTTATAGTAGGTAGATGTGCTGATTATATTTTAAGAGATAAAAAAGATGTTGTTAAGGTTTTCTTATATAGTGATGATTTATCTAAAGAAAAAAGAGCTGTTAAATATTATGGATTAAATAAAGATGTAGCACTAAAAGAAATAGGTAAGATAAATAAAGATAGGGCTAAACATTATAAGTTTTATACAGGAAGGGAATGGATGAATTTTAATAACTATGATATATCATTTAATGTTGATAAATATGGTGTAGAAAAAACGGCAAATAATATTATAGAAATTATAAAAAATAATTAAATATATTAGTATATAGAAGGCAGAATAATATTTGCTTTTTATGTGCTTTAGGAAAGGGTAATCATATTAAAGGGTTATATATGGCAAGATGGTTAAAATGGATAATAGAAATTCAAAGTATTGCACAAGCAGGGTTAACGTATACTGATAATGTTTATGATATTGAAAGATATGAACGATTAAGAGAAATATCTGCACTTATGATGAGTGAGAAAAGTGGTTTAAATTTAGACAAAGTAAAAAATTTATTTTGTAATGAGACAGGATATCAAACTCCTAAAATAGATACAAGGGCTGCTATATTTAAAGGTAATAAAATATTATTTACACATGAAAAAAATGGAACTTGGGCATTACCTGGTGGTTGGTGTGATGTATTAGAAACAATTAAAACTAATACTCTTAAAGAGGTAAAAGAAGAAACAGGATTAGATGTAGATACGGTTAAAATCATTGCCATTCAAGATAGAAATAAGCATAATAAACCAATATATGCGTATGGAATATGTAAAGTATTTGTTCTTTGTAATTTACTTGGAGGAGAGTTCATAAAAAACATAGAAACAACGGAAATTAAATATTTTTCATTAGATGAATTACCTAATAATTTAGCAGAGGAAAAAACAACAAAAGAACAAATTGAGATGTGTTTCGAAGCATATAAAAGTAGTGATTGGAAAGTTTTATTTGATTAAAAAATTGACACAATAGGCAATGCATTAACTGTCAACTAAATTGTCAAAATAAGATAATTAAGATAAAATAAAAAGTAAAGAAAGAGCTAACTATAAAAATGGAGGATAATTATGAGAAAGAAAATTTTAACTATTTTAATTTGTGGATTTATCGTTTTAGGAATAACAGGATGTGGAAAAACTATAACAAAAGAAGCAAATGTAAAAATTAGAGAATTGGAAACTAAAACAATTAAATATACTGATTTTGATAATGGTTTAATTAAAATGAAAATTCCAGAAGGATGGAAAGTAGATGTTTTGGGTGATTATATTCATTATACTGTTAAGGTATATGATCCTAATAGACCTACATATCAATTTTTCTTTAATCTAAAAACGGAAGGATATAATAAATCTGAAGATGCTAAAGCTTTTCAACAAAAATATTATCCAAATGATATATTTGCTAAAAACCCTGTAATTGCAGATAAAACAACTGAAGGTTTTTATAAAATATTTAATGAATTAGGACCATTAAATAATACGTCTTCTTTTACCTTTCCAACTTTAACAGATTTTACTGTTGTTGAAAATCTTGGAACAGGATTATTAGGTGGAGATATTTTAAGAGCAACATTTAAAGACGCAGAAGGAAAAGAAGCCGAAGGGTTATTTACTGCTTATGTCTATGATGCTGGACCTTATTATGTTAATGAAAATATAATGTCTGGAAAACAAATAGATATATATTATTTAAGTGTGTATGATGCTATTTTTATTACAGCACCTAAGGATGAATTAATAGAGTGGGAAGATACTTTAAATACTGTTGCGTCTTCCTTAGAATTTACAGATACTTTTATGAGTGGATTTAATAAAGAGCAAGATGCTGTAATGCAAAATTTTCAAAATGTTAGAAGTATTTGTAACCAAATAACAGCAGGAATTATGGATTCTTGGGAAAAGAGAAGTAAAACCTATGATATTATGAGTCAAAAACAAAGTGATGCAACACTTGGATATGAAAGAGTATATGATACTGATACAGGAGATATTTATAAGGCTTATAATGGTTTTACCGATGATTATGATGGAGATAGATATAAGACAATAACTGATGACATGTATACAGAAAAAACAAGTGGTTATATAGAAGAAATCGATTAAAAATAATATAACTTATTTGACTGTAAAGAAATTTTAAATATAAATAGTGAAAATATAAAAGTTTATTATACTGATTATTCAATTAATGAAATAAAAAAGGCAAATGATAAAAAATTAGATAATATTATTAAAAATCATATTTAATGTATAGTGATTAGATGTAATTATAATAAAGATATATAGAAAAAATAAAGAATAGGAAAATAAATTGATAAGAAATTATTCATAGAAAATATCGATAAAATTCATACATCTCTTTTGTGTATTAGTAGAATTAAAAGAAATTTAAAGTTAGATAATGTTGATGCAATAAATTATTATAAAGAAAAGGTACTTAAAAATATTTTTATTTATTAAAATAGGAAAAATCCTATTTTTCTTTCTTTTACTTGCAAATATATATTTAACATGTTATTATAATAGGCAATTAAGGAGGATTGTTATATGTTAACAAATGAGGAAAAATATGAAAAAATTTTAGAATTCAATCAATCTAAAGTTGACAAAATTATAAACTCTAAAGATCCCAGAGTTATATATGAGTTTGCAAGAGATGAAGATAGGACCCATATAGACAAATTAGAGGATGCAATAATAGCAATAGGTGATGCTTACTATATATATAACTTTGCTTTTTTAAAAGGTGCACATATAAACAAATTAGAAGATGGCATAATAGCAACAGGTAATGCTCTGTATATATATGAATTTGCAAGGTATGTAGAAGGAGCCCATATAGATAAATTAGAAGATGGCATAATAGCAACAGATTATGCTAGATATATATATGAGTTTGCAATAAATGTAGGAGCCCATATAGACAAATTAGAAGATGGTATAATAGCAACAGGAGATGCTGAATATATATATTACTTTGCTATATATATAAAGGAAGGAAAAAATATAGATAAATTAGAAGATGGTATAATAGCAACAGGAGATGCTGAATATATATATTACTTTGCTATATATATAAAGGAAGGAAAAAATATAGATAAATTAGAAGATGGTATAATAGCAACAGGAGATGCCGAATATATATATAAATTTGCTTGTTTAGAAGGAGCCCATATAGACAAGTTAGAAGATGGCATAATAGCAACAGGAGATGCCGAATATATATATAACTTTGCTTGTTTAGAAGGAGCCCATATAGACAAGTTAGAAGATGGTATAATAGCAACAGGTAATGCTCTGTATATATATGAATTTGCAAGGAATGTAGAAGGAGCCCATATAGACAAGTTAGAAGATGGCATAATAGCAACAGGAGATGCTAATTATATATTTAACTTTGCTTGTTTAGAAGGAGCCCATATAGACAAATTAGAAGATGGTATAATAGCAACAGGTAATGCTGAGTGTATATATTATTTTGCCATGGATGTAGAAGGGGCCCATATAGACAAATTAGAAGATGCCATAATAGCAACAGGAGATGCCGAATATATATATGCCTTTGCAAGTGATGTAAAAGCACATATAGATAAATTAGAGGATGGTATAATAGTAACCAAAAATGCTGAATATATATTTTTATTTGCGGCGAATATTGAAGGATCACATATAGACAAATTAGAAGACGGTATAATAGCAACAGGTGACGCTGAATATATATATAAATTTGCCAAAGATATAAAGAAAGGAAAAGATATAGACAAATTAGAAGATGGCATAATAGCAACCAAAAATGCTGAACATATATATTATTTTGCCAAATATATAAAGAACGGAAAAGATATCGACAAATTAGAAGATGGTATAATAGAATCTAAAAATGCCAAATATATATATCAATTTGCAAGAGATGTAGAAAATGCTAATATAGATAAATTGGAAGATGCAATAATAAAAACAGGAGATGCTGAATATATATATAAATTTGCCAAAGATGTAAAGAAAGGAAAAAATATAGAAAAATTAGAGAATGCTATTATAAAAACAAAAGGTGATGCTAAATATATTTCTAGATTTTCTATGCTTCTTGACGATATATCTATTAATAAATTTGAATTAAAGATGATATTGAAAAAAGATTATGACTTAAAAACTATTTGTAAATATGTCCCATCCTCTTTTTTACGTAAATTATATTTAGAGAGAAAGATTGACACTTTAAAATATTTAATAGAAAATAGAGAAATAGATATTAATGAAATTAGGTTAAGAATATATTTTGATTATTTAAATAATCTTAATTCAACTGAAGAGGATTTAGAAAAATGTAATGAAGAATATATTAGATATGTATCTATGTTTTATGGTGAAAAAAATAAAAATGAAGAAACAAAAGAAAATTTAGGAAAAAATAATGGACAAGGAAAAACTTTTGTTAAGACTAAAAAAAATAAATGAATAAGAAAAAAATATCAATAAAATTAATAATCTCCTCTTCGCATCAGTAGAATTAAAAGGAACTTAAAGTTAGACAATGTTGATGCAATAAGTTGTTGTAAGGAATAGGTGCTTAAAATTATTTTTATTTATCAAAATAGGATTTTTTTCCTATTTTTTTTTACTTGAAAATATATATTTAATATGTTATTATATTAAGCAATTAGGGAGGAAAATTATATGTTAACCAATGAAGAATTAAATAAAAAAATTTTAGAATTTGAACAAACTTCTGCAATAGAAGGGGGAAATCCTTGGGCAATATATAAATGCGCAAAAGATGTCAAAGGATCTAATATAGAAAAATTAGAGGATGCAATAGTAAAAACAGGAAATGCCAAATATATATATGAATTTTCCAAAAATATTAAAGGAGCAAATATAGGTAAATTAGAGGATGCAATAGTAAAAACAGGAAATGCCGAATATATATATGAATTTGCCAAAAATATTAAAAGAGCCAATATCGAAAAATTAAAGGATGCAATAGTAAAAACAGGAGATGCCAAATATATATATGAATTTGCCAAAAATATTAAAGGAACAAATATAGGTAAATTAGAGGATGCAATAGTAAAAACAGGAAATGCCGAATATATATATGAATTTGCCAAAAATATTAGAGGAGCCAATATCGAAAAATTAGAAAATGCAATAATACAAACAGGAAATGCTGAATATATATTTGAATTTGCAAGATATATCGAAGGAGCCAATATCGAAAAATTAGAAAACGTACTAATAGAAACAAGAGCTTTTTATTATATATTGAATTTTGCATTCAAAATTGAAGGAGCAAATATAGGTAAATTAGAAAACACAATAATAGAAACAAAAGATGCCAGATATATATATAATTTTGCAAGATATGTTGAAGGAGCCAATATCGAAAAATTAGAAAACGTACTAATAGAAACAAAAGATGCCGAATATATATTTGAATTTGCCAAAAATATTAGAGGAGCCAATATCGAAAAATTAGAAAACGCACTAATAGAAACAAAAGATGCCAAATATATATATTATTTTTCAGGTGTTGAAGGAGCCAATATCGAAAAATTAGAAAAAGCACTAATGGTAATAGAAAAAAGGGTTTCTGGTTATATATTTGAATTTGCAAGAGATGTCAAGGGAGCCAATATCGAAAAATTAGAAAACGCACTAATAGAAACAGGTGATTTTGGTTATATATGTGACTTTGCAGTATATGTCAATGGAGCCAATATCGAAAAATTAGAGGATGCAATAATAAAGGCAGGAAAAGCTGAATATATATATATATTTGCAAGATGTGTCGAAGGGACCAATATCGAAAAATTAGAAAATGCAATAATACAAACAGGATATGCCAAATATATATATGAATTTGCAAGATATGTCAAGGGAGCCAATATCGAAAAATTAGAAAACGCACTAATAGAAATAAGGGATTCTTATTATATATTGGAATTTGCAAGAGATGTCAAGGGAGCCAATATCGAAAAATTAGAAAACGCACTAATAGAAATAAGGGATTCTTGTCATATATGTCATTTTGCAAGAGATGTCAAGGGAGCCAATATCGAAAAATTAGAAAACGCACTAATAGAAATAAGGGATTCTTGTTATATATTGGATTTTGCAAGCAATGTCAAGGGAGCTAATATTGAAAAATTAGAAAACGCACTAATAGAAACAAAAGATGCCGAATATATATATTATTTTTCAGGTGTTGAAGGAGCCAATATCGAAAAATTAGAAAATGCAATAATACAAACAGGAGATGTTGAATTTATATATGACTTTGCAATGACTGTTAGAGGAGCCAATGTAGAAAAATTAAAAAAAGCAATAATAGAAACAAAAAATTATGAATATATACATAAATTTGTAATTGATAAGATGGAAATAGATATGAAATTACCAAAAGGCGAAGACTTAAGAATGTATCTTGTTAATTCATTTGCAGATAAATTATATAATGTATATGAAAAAAGTAGTATTTTAAAATATTTAATAGAAAATAGAGAACTAGGTATTAATGAAATTAGATTAAAAATATATTTTGATTATTTAAACAATCAAAATTCAACAATTGAAGAGTTAGAAAAATGTAATGAAGAATATATTAGATATGTATCTATGTATTATGGCGAAAAAGATCAAGAAGAAGAAACAAAGGAAAATTTAGAAAAAAATAACGAGGAAGAAAAAAGCTTTGTTAAGGTAAAAAAGTAATGATAAAGGAAAAAACAAGTCATAAAATATGATTTGTTTTTTGTACATAATAAAAAAATTTGACTTAGAGTATACTCCAAGTATTATGATATATTGTGTAAGATAGGATGATATAATGATAAATATATTAGATAAAATTAATAAAGTAAATGATTTGAAAAAACATTATAGAGATTATAAAAAATAATTAAATACATTAGTACATAGAGGACAGAATAAATATCTGCTTTTTATGTGATTTTCTAAGTTCTTAAAAAATTTGGAGTTTTTGGTTGCAAATATATATTTAATATGTTATTATATTAAGCAATTAGGGAGGGAAATTATATGTTAACCAATGAAGAATTAAATAAAAAAATTTTAGAATTAGAACAAACTTCTGTCATAGAAGAAGGAAATCCTGTTGCAATATATAATTTTGCAAGAAATGTCAAAGAAGCCAATATAGAAAAATTAGAGGATGCAATAATAAAAACAATAGGTGCTGGACGTAATGAGTGTATATATAATTTTGCAAGAGATGTAAAGGGAGCCAATATCGAAAAATTAGAAAATGCAATAATACAAACAGGAGATGCTGAATTTATATATGACTTTGCAATGACTGTTAGAGGAGCTAATATAGAAAAATTAGAGAATGCAATAATACAAACAGGAGCTGCTAAATATATATATGAATTTGCAACAAATATTAAAGGGGCCAATATAGGTAAATTAGAGGATGCAATAGTAAAAACAGGAAATGCTGAATATATATATAAATTTGCAAAGAAAGTTAAAAATGTTACTATAGGAAAATTAGAAAATGCAATAATACAAACAGGAAATGCTGAATATATATATGAATTTGTAACAAATGTCGAAGGAGCCAATATAGGAAAATTAGAAAATGCAATAATAAAAACAGGAGATGCTGAATATATATATGAATTTGCAACAAATATTAAAGGAGCTAATATAGAAAAATTAGAAAATGCAATAATAGAAACAAAGAATGCCGGATATATATATAGTTTTGCATTCAGAATTGAAGGAGCCAATATAGAAAAATTAGAAAAAGCAATAGTAGGAACAAGGAATGCTTATTATATATATGAATTTGCAAGAGATGTCAAAGGGGCCAATATAGAAAAATTAGAAAACGCGATAACAGAAACAAATGCTGCTTACTATATATATTGTTTTGCAGATGTTAATGGAGCCAATATCGAAAAATTAGAAAATGCAATAATAAAAACAAAGGATGCCGAATTCATACTTTGTTTTGCAATAAATGTCAATGGAGCCAATATCGAAAAATTAGAAAATGCAATAATACAAACAGGAGATGCTGAATATATATATGGATTTGCCAAAAATATTAGAGGAGCCAATATAGAAAAATTGAAAAGAGCAATAATAGAAACAAAAAATGCCGAATATATATATAAATTTGCAAATGATATCAATAAATCTAATATTGATAAGATGGAAATAGATATGATATTAACAAAAGACAAAGACTTAAAGACTATTGGAATGTATCTTGCTGATTCATTTGCAAATAAATTATATAATATAGAAAAAAGTAGTACTTTAAAATATTTAATAGAAAATAGAGAACTAGGTATTAATGAAATTAGATTAAGAATATATTTTGATTACTTGAATAATCCTAATTCAACAGAAGGGGATTTAAAAAACTGCAATGAAGAATATATTAGATATATATCTATGTTTTATGATGAAAAAAATAAAGATGAAGAAACAAAAGAAAATTCAAAAAGAAATAATGAACAAGGAAAAACTCTTGTTAAGACTAAAAAAATAAATCGATAAGGAAAAAATATCAATAAAATTAATAATCTCCTTTGAATGTCATTAGAATTAAAAGAAATTTAAAGTTAGATAATATTGATGCAACAAATTATTATAAAGAAAAGGTACTTAAAATTACTTTTATTTATCAAAATAGGATTTTTCCTATTTTTTCTTTTCCTTTTACTTGAAAATATATGTTTAATATGTTATTATACTAGGCAATCAGGGAGGATTATTATATGTTAACAAATGATGAATTAGATAAAAAAATTTTAAGATTTGAACAATCAGAAGAAAAAAGAATCAAAAAAGAAGCAAAGAAAAAAGAAGAAGCAACAAAGAGAAGAGAAGAAGAAGCAAAGGAAATATTAAAGAAAAAAGAAGAAAAAGTTATAAAATCTAAAAATCCCGAAGCAATATATGAGTTTGCTAAGAATGTTAAGGGAGCCCATATAGACAAATTAGAGGATGCAATAATAGCAATTGGAAAAGATTCCATAAAAGATTCAAATTTTGATGAAGAAGATGCTAAAAAAGCATACCAGGCTGCTGAATATATGTATAACTTTGCAGAAAATATCGAAGGAGCACATATAGATAAATTAGAAGATGCTATAATAGCGATATGTGTTTCCAAAATAGCAATGGGTGTTAACGAATATGTATATAAATTTTCTAGATATATAAAGGAAGGAAAAAATATAGACAAATTAGAGGATGCAATAATAGCAACAGGTGATGCTCATGATATATATGAATTTGCCAGAATAAAGGTAGGAAAAAATATAGACAAATTAGAAAATGCTATAATAGCAAGAGGTGATGCTCGCTATATAGATTTATTTGCAGAAAATATCGAAGGAGCACATATAGATAAATTAGAAGATGCTATAATAGTAACAGGGTATGCCTACTATATATGTGAGTTTGCTAAGAATGTTGAAGGAGCGAATATTTTAAAATTAGAAGACGCTATAATAGCAGCAGGTTATGCTAGAAAAATAATTGAGTTTGCTAAGGATGTAAAAGGAGCACGTATAGACAAATTAGAAGATGTAATAATAGCCATAGGTGATGCTGCATTTATATATTACTTTGCAAGAGATGTAAAAGGAGCCCATATAGACAAATTAGAAGATGCTATAATAGCCACAGGTGATGCTAGATATATATATGGATTTGCAACAAATGTGTTTGGGGCACATATAGACAAATTAGAAGCTGGTATAATAGCCACAGGTGATGCTGAATATATATGTTGGTTTGCCAGTGATGTCGAAGATACAAATATAGAAAGATTAGGAAATGCTTTAATAGAAATAGGAAATATTGAATATATTTCTAGATTCTTTAAACTTCTTAAAGATATATCTATTGATAAATTTGAATTGAAGGTGATATTGAAAAAAGATTATGACTTAAAAAATATTTGTAAATATGTTCAAGATTCTTTTTTACATAGATTATATTTTGGTGGAAAAATTGCCACTTTAAAATATCTAATAAAGAATAGAGAAATAGATATTAATGAAATTAGGTTAAGAATATATTTTGATTACTTGAATAATCCTAATTCAACAGAAGAGGATTTAGAAAAATGTAATAAAGAATATATTAGATATGTATCTATGTTTTATGGTGAAAAAAATAAAAATGAAGAAACAAAAGAAAATTCAGGAACAAATAATAAACAAGGAAAAACTCTTGTTAAGACTAAAAAAATAAATGAATAAGGAATTATTCATAGAAAATATTGATAAAATTCATACAACTCATTTGAATGTCAGTAGAATTAAAAGAAATTTAAAGTTAGACAATGTTGATGCAATAAATTAGAAAAAATATTCTTATTTATAAAAAGGGTAATAATTGGTATTGTAAAATTGAGAATATAAAAATAATGATTAATACATATTTATAGCTGCATATATTATAAAGTAAACAAGTCATAAAATATGATTTGTTTTTTTGTATATAATAAAAATTTTGATTTAATTTAGTGAGAGGAAATAGATATATTAGATAAAATTATTGTTATAATTTTGTGATATATATAGCAATATAATAAAGTAGCTATTAAAAAATTATTTTGATATGTAAAATATGTTTTACATTTTAATAAATATAATTATTGTACTTTATTTAATTAGTAATTTATATTATTTTTATTAATATAATATAAATTAGGAGGGAAATATGTATAATGATTGTAATTGTAATGATAATTATGAAAGAATAAAAAAAAGAATAGAAGAAGAACAAAAAAAATATAAACAGTGTTATATACAAGGACCAACGGGTCCAAAAGGTGATTCTGGGATTCAAGGACCTAAAGGTGATAGAGGGGATCAGGGTCCTGCTACTATAAAAATAGGAAATACTGAAACGGTTGAATATGATGAACCAGCCTTAGTGACAAATAGTGGTACTTCTGAGGATGTAATTTTAAACTTTAAAATACCAAAGGGAATAAAAGGTGAAAAAGGTGAACAGGGGAATCAGGGTATACAGGGAATAAAAGGTGAAAAAGGTGATATTGGTCCACAAGGAATAAAGGGTGAAAGAGGAGATCAAGGACCATCTACTATTCAAATTGGTAATGTTGAAACCATCGAACCAACTGAAGAAGCTGAGGTTATAAATGTTGGAACACCAGTAGATGTAGTTCTAGACTTTAAAATACCAAAAGGTAACCAAGGAGATATTGGCCCAAGAGGATTACCAGGAGAAATAGGAAGAACAGAACATATTGCTATAGATGAAACTGAAACTTTAGAACCAGGAGAACCGGCACAAGTTATGGATACATTTGAAAATTGGGTACATCATTTAACTTTTTTAATTCCAAAAGGAGATAAAGGAAATACTGGAGATAGAGGACCACAAGGACCTGCAGGTCCCCCAGGAACAGAATTTGTATCTTCTTATGGAATTAGATATTCAATGACAGATACACAACTTGCTTTACCACAAGGGACAGATACTATAATTCCACTACTTGAAAAAGGAACTGCCTTATTTACAGAATATCCAGATGATAATTCAATTAAAATAAAAGAAAATGGAGTTTATTTTATTTCATATTCATTATGTGGCGCGACAAATGAAGATTGTTCTTTAACTATGTCTGTAAGAGCAAATGGATTATTACAACCGGCTACTAATACAACTAGTGAATTTCAAGCTCAAATAATTAATTGTATAAGTGGTTTCACTATTGTATCACTTAAGGAAAATGATCTTATTACATTAAATGTAAAACCATCTATGACTGTTAATATAATATTTAATGGAAGCACTAGTGCCGTGTTAAGTGTTATCAAAATACATTAAGAATAGAAAACTCTATTCTTTTTAATTACTTCACTTTTCCTTTTTAACATAGATTATTATAGAGGAAGGTGATAATTATTCAAATAATAGATAGTAATACAGTTGTTGTTACAACTAGCGATGAATTAAAACAAGTAATAAGTGAAGATAATAATTATGATTATATTTATTTAGGAAATGATATTACTGCAACAAGTGGCTTTGTTATAAATGGTAATAAAAGTAAAGTAATAATTGATGGAACATATAACAATACAAAATACACATATACAAATAATTTAAGTTTAGAAGCAGATGTTATAAAGGTAAGTACAACTAATAAAAGAATTATATTAAAAAATATGAATATAGTATCTTCACATGGTTATGGAGTTATCTATGTTCCATCACATCCTAATTATTCTAATGTGGTAGTAGAATATAATAATATAAATTTTAGTGGTATAGAACTTTCATGTAATTATTATGGAACAACTAAAATTATTGATTCTCTTATAGATGCAAAAGATATGAATAGTGTTTCAGTACAGAAAGTATGTGATTCTAATAGAATTATAATTGGTGGAAATACAACAATTACAAGTAGTTCAAATACAAATACAGTTTTCTTTTTTAATGATGTCATACCATCTTTTATTAAAATAGTTCCTAATAGTAATGTAAATATTACAACTAATAAGGAACTTATGAATGGAACAAATAGACTTGATTTAATAGTAGGTCATGGAGCAGAATTTCTTTTAACAACAGGTAATGGGTTCGCAATAACAACTACTCATGGTGCTAGAAATGTTCTAATTGAAGAAATGGCTAATTTTACATTTATTGAAAAAAGTCATCAAAGGGTTCCTATGTGGAATATATTTGGAAATTTTATTGTTAAAGAAGGCGCTAGTGTATCAGTAATAAATACGTATATGACTACACCATCTGATAATTATAATATATATTTTAAAGGAACAAATCAAAAGTTTATATTAGATAATCCTAAATATGTAAATATTTATACTAAAAATGCTAATGTTGTATATACCAATAATCCTGTTGATTTTGTGTTTAGTTTTAGTAGAATTAATATGTGGATATATGCTCTTGATTATACTTCTGCTTGTACGCTTGATGATACACCAGCTTTTTATTGGTATAAAGAAAATACACCAGCTAAAATAACAGGCGTATTAAATAAGGATAGTACTACAGTTACATCTCATAATTTTACAGATACCGAATTAGGTACTTTATCAGATATAAATAGTTTTTCATTTCAAAATAAAAAAGTATTAACAATAGGTCTTTTAAAAATAAATATTCATCCAATTACAGATTCTATAAATTCTATCTCAGGTCATACGATATCATATTCAAATGTAAAAATAGAATATGATAATAAAAGTTTAATTGCTAAGGCAGATGAAAATGGTTTATTTGAGGTTGATATTCATTCTATTATTCCTGATAATACAATTGTCAAAATAACATCTTGTTTAAATAGTTGTTTTACTGAAAGAAAGGTAACAACCCCTTTTATGGGTGAATTAACCCTTTTAAAAGTAACAGAAAATATTCCATTTAGTATGACACCATCTTCTACTAATCCAATTATTTTACCTAAAAAAAATAAAACAGTGGTAACCGTAGTTGATAGTAGAGTAAATAGTACTAATTGGAAACTATACATAAATTATACAAATCCAATGATAGAAAGTAATGGTAAAGTATTAATAGATTCATTATTCTTTAAGAAATTTAATAATGAAGAACTTCTTTTAAAGACAAATAAAAAGTTAATATATGAATCAGATGATAATGGTGGAAATGTAAATGTAAGTAATGTTACATTTTCAGTTGATAAAGGATTATTTTTAAAACCTAGTAAAGATTTACTAGAAGATGAAGATTATTCTACCTTAATTGTTTGGAGTGTTGAGGAATAATGCCTTTACAAGATAATAAAATGATTCATAAAATATATTGTAATGAGGTGATTTATGACAAATAATTATATTTATATTATGTTTTGCAGTAATGAAAGTATATGTTTAAGTAATTTAAAAGTTAAAATGATAAATAAATGTAATAAGATTGTTTTTGATGGACTAACAGATAACTTTGGAAAAATAAGAATACCAATATATGATAATGAGGTATATAAGTTAATTGTATATTCTAATTTATCAATTATAAAAATACCTTTAATAGCCAAAAAAGATAATGTTTATTGTATAAATATTAGTAATAATAATTCAAATAATAGAAAACATCTTGTTACAGTTTTATTAAAGGATAAATATTATCCAAATATAAAAATAGGAGGAGGTAAGATGATATTATGGCAAGACATACAATCCCAATAACAAATGGTAAAGGAAGTATTGAACTTGTTAC
>OKXB01000957.1_pt1 | contig 31830 bp, 30 predicted proteins | sample 1601731 | NCBI WGS metagenome assembly OKXB01 (sample SAMN04414077, study PRJEB24778) | human gut metagenome | material: faecal | host: Homo sapiens
AAAATAAATATTTAAATAAATATAAAAATGATTATAAATTAAGATATAAAATTTCATTATTATCATCAATTCTATTTAATATAATGTATGCAACATTTAAATTAATATCAGGAATTATATTTAAATCTATTTGGTTTATTACATTTGCTTTATATTATCTATTATTAATAATACTTAGAATAAGTATTGCCAAACAAGAATTAAGTAAGGAAACAAAATTAAAAGATGAATATATTAAATATCGATTTGTTGCAATCATCTTATTATTTACTAATGTTATTTTAACAATGATTATTTTAGTAATAGTTAATCAAAAAATTATGAATATATACCCTAGTTGGATAGCCATATCTATAGCGGTTTATACTTTTTATTTATTGACTAGTTCTATATATAATTTATTAAAATATCATAAATATAAAAGCCCATTAATATCAGCATCAAAAGTTATAAATGTTATTACAAGTTTAGTTTCTTTAATTTCACTTGAAATAGTTCTTATACCAACATTTGGTATAGAACAGGTAGAATTTTTTGAAATAATGATTATGGCTACAGGTGGTGGAGTTGCACTAGTTATTATTATAATATCACTATATATGATTATTAATTCAACAGAATGGTTAAATAATAGCCATGAATAATTTTTTCTTTTGTTAATTAATTTTGACAAAGTTCCAAAGATATTTGGTAGATTAATTATGTTAAATTAGTTATAATTGTTTTAGAGGTGAAAAAAATGGCACTTGGAAATAAAATTTTAGAATACAGAAAAAGAAACGGGTTATCTCAAGAACAATTAGCCGATAAAATAAATGTTACTAGGCAAACTATTTCCAATTGGGAATTAGGCGAAACACAGCCAAATTCGGAACAATTAAAAATGTTATCTAAGGAATTTAGTATTAGTATAGATGAATTACTAGATAATGATATTAAAAATATTTCTTTATCAAAAACAAATGTACAAAAACATTCCAAATCTAAGTATTTGAAAATATTTTTGATATGCATAGTGATTATTATTTTAGGTATATTTATTCTATATATAAATAAAAATAATTTTAAACGTAAAGATAAAATAATAGATAAAACAATTATATGCAATTTATATGGAGAAGATCATATATTTAATATTAAATATTATGAAGCAGACGGTAAAATAAAAGAATTAGGAAAAGATTTATATTTTAAAGACATTTTAGAACTTGATAAATATGATGATGTTAATCAAATTTTAAATATTATAAATGATTATGTTAAAAAGAATGGTGGTACTTGTACAATAGTAAAAGATAGAGAATTGGATGAATTAGTAAATATTTCGATAAAAGAGGGAACACTTACTAAAACAGGGGCAACTATTATTATTACAGATAATAATCCTAATAAAATAATATATGGAACAAGTTTTTATATTGAAAAATATGAAAATAGTGATTGGCATGAAGTAATGCCAATTAATAATAATTATGGATTTGATGATATGGCATATTATGTTGATGAAAATGGTAAATTAGAATTAGAACAAAATTGGGAATACATATATGGAAAACTTAATAAAGGTATATATCGCATTGTCAAAGATGTAGCATTTGAATCAGATGTACCAATTACACCAGAAGATATATACTATATTTGGACAGAATTTGAAATACAATAATAAACTAGTTTTTAATTACAATAAGTAAATTATCAAAAGAAGAAGAAAGAATTACAAAATTAAAGACATTAGAATTATTTGATACAAATAAAATTAATGAATTTGAAGTTGGAACTTTTAAAGGATTATCTGAAATAAAACTATTATTAGAAAGTGCTTTAACAAACAATGTTAATGATAGAGTGGTATATATGAAAGGTATTGATGCAAGTTATCATTATGAAGGGTACAATTGTTACTCTACTAAAGATTTAGTGATTAATAAATAATAATAGCCTTCATGTTAAAATAATGATAGTTAATATTTGGTAAAAAGATAATATTATTTTATAAAATATCTTTTAAATTGATAAATGATTATGTAGTAAATAGGAAAAAATAAAACTTTGTAGTTTATCTAAAATATATAGGATATTGTAAATTTAAATTTCTTTTTTCTTACTTATCCTTAGAATAATAATTGAAACTATTATTAATATTTCGTCAATGATAGTTTTAAAATTAAATGAAAATTCAATTTTGATTTAAAGAATGATATACTAGAAAGCTTAACTTTTATATTAAGATTAAATAAAAATAGTTGATGCAGATAATACTCTCATTTTAAGTAATCATCAAATAATTAATAATGAACTTATAAGTAAATGTATAGAATATAAAGAACTCTATCGAATAGAAGATTAAAAAGGCAATGTATATTATAAGCATTTACTTTTGTTTTTTTATAATTAAATAATAAATTACTATAGTATTATTCAACTACTAATACATAACAAGTATTTCTACTAATAAACTTTAAATGTATTCATTCACATTTATTTCTGAATATTCAAAGTAAAGTGGAATGATTTGGATAAACAAAGAAAAACTAAGCAAAATAAAACCTCGTATTAAGTGTTAAATATCTAATGAAAAGTTTAAACAACAAACTACGAAATGAGGTTTCTTTCTAGAAATATTATGTAATAACTTATTTGTTTGTTTTACACTTGCTCAAATAATACATAAAAAGTGGATTAAGACAATTTTTAGGGAATACAATATTGATAAATTTTATTTTTTAGTATATACTATTAATAGTAATAAAGGATGGTTATGATGGAAATAAAAAGAAATTATTATTTAAATAAACTGACTTCAAAGAGAAATAATAAACTCATAAAAATTGTTACAGGTATTAGAAGATGTGGGAAATCATATTTGTTAGATCCAATTTTTAAAGATTATTTGTTGGATAATGGAGTTGATGAAAATCACATAATTAAATTGGAATTAGACTCAATTGAAAACGAGGAATGTACTGATCCAAAAAAACTTTATGAGTATGTTATGGAAAAAATTGTTGATAAGGAAATTTACTATATTATTTTAGATGAAATACAAAAAGTAACAAATTTTGAAAGTGTTTTGAATAGCTTTTTAAGAAAACCGAATCTTGATGTATATGTAACAGGCAGCAATTCTAAATTTTTGTCATCAGATATAATTACAGAGTTTAGAGGCCGTGGTGATGAAATAAAAGTTTATCCACTTTCTTTTTCTGAATTTATGTCAGTCTATAACGGAAATGAAATAAATGGATTAAATGAATATATAAATTATGGTGGTCTTCCTTTAATAACTACATTTAAAAGTGCAGAAGAAAAAATTGATTATTTAAACTTTCAAAAAGATAATGTATATATCAATGATGTTATTGAAAGAAATGACATTAGGAATGATGAAGAATTAAAAACTTTAATAGAAATAATATCATCAAGTATTGGTTCTCTTACTAATCCAACCAAGTTATATAATACATTTATTAGTAAAGGAAACAAAAATATTACCAATAAAACAATAGCACTATACTTAAAATACCTTGAAGAATCATTCTTAATAGAAAAATCCAAAAGATTTGATATAAAAGGCAAAAAGTATATTGAAACACCATCAAAGTATTATTTTGTAGATATTGGTATTAGAAATAGTTTAATTAACTTTAGACAAATAGAGAAAACTCATATAATGGAAAATATTATATATACTGAACTTCGTAGACGTGGTTTTAATGTTGATGTTGGGATTGTAGAAAAAAGAAAAATAGACGAAAATGGTAAAAAAGATTATAAACAATTAGAAATTGATTTTGTTGTTAATAAAGGTAGTGATAAATACTATATTCAATCTGCATACAGCATAGAAGATAATAATAAGAGGGAACAAGAATCACAATCACTTCTAAATGTAAATGATAATTTTAAGAAAATGGTGATTGTTTATGATAGTTTTATAAAATGGCAAGATGATAACGGTATAATATATATCAGTATTTATGATTTTTTGCTTAATGAGAATAGCTTAAAAGAAGCTTAAAATTGAAACATAAAGGGATTTACTAAAAGAAATTTTGAATGGATTTTTGTTACTAATTGTTCACAATTGTTACATGAGATTGCTTTTTTTGAAAATGAAATAAATAACGAAACATACTATTATTAATAATAATTTAATAGTTAGATAACTAGTAAGTTGTATAGAAAATGATAGATATTAAGAGTTTAATTGTGTTAAACAAAATGTGCATAAAAGTGATTAAATTCACTTTTTTCTTTATAAAAAAATGCCAATAGTGTATAATTGATATGAAAGTTTGAGTTGAAGTTAATGGAAAAAGAAGTTAAAGAAAAGATAATATTTAATAGAGGTTTTTTTAAAAATATAAAATCAACATATAAGTATGCTAAGAAGGGTAAAAAGTATTTATTATTATTTTTATTATTAAATATTGTTTTAACCGTAATATCAGTTATTGTTCCTGTTATTAGTGCTAAAAGATTAATTACTTTAACTAATGGATTATTTGAAAGACTTTTTATACTTGTAATACTTCTTTTTGCTATTGAAATTTTTCGAAATATAATGCATTATTTATGTAACTTTGTATACAATAAATTTTATTATGATGTAAGAAAAAATCTTCAAATAGAATTAACTAGAGAAACATTAAAAATAACTCAAGAAGAATTAAATAATAATTCTAGTGGTGTATTTATTGAAAGAATTAATGGTGATACCGATAATTTAACAGATATTTTTACAGATTTAATTGATTATTTTACAGGTATTATAGGAAATATTGGGCTATTAGTTACAATTCTTTTTATAAATATATATGTTGGTATTGCTTATATTGTATTTATAGTAATTATTATTATTTATAATAAGTATGCAAGTAATATTAATTATAAAAATAGAAAAATTTGGAAAGAAAATAGGGAAAAAACAGGTGGTTTTATATCTGAAATAGTAAGAGGTGCTAAAGATATAAAAATATTAGATGCCGAAGATTCTTTTTTAATTAAAGCCGATGAGTATATGAAAGAAACCAATGATGTATCATATACATATCAAAGAACAAAAGCCAAATTACGTATGTTTGGAGGAAGCATTAGAGATATATGTGATTTAGCCATCAGTATATTAATGTGCACCTTTTTAATATCAAATAGTCTTACAATAGAAGCAGCCATAATAATATATAATTATCATTATCAAATAACATGGACTGCTGATTGGATAGAAAAAATATATGAAATTATTAAAAAATTTAATTTATCAGCCAATAGAATATTTGGTATATTAGAAGAAAATGAATTTAAAAAGGAACAGTTTGGAACTAAGCAAATTGGTAATTTTAATGGTAATATAGAGTTTAAAAATGTTACTTTCTCATATGAAAACAATACTCCTATATTAAAAAATTTAAGTTTCAAAATAAACGCTAATGAAAAGATTGGCTTTGTTGGACCATCAGGTGCTGGGAAATCAACCATATTTAATTTGATAAGTGCTTTAAATAAGCCTGATTCTGGTGAAATATTATTTGATGGAATTAATATTAGTAGTCTAAATAAATCATCTATCCGTGGTAATTTATCTGTTATAAGTCAAAATGCTTATATATTTAATATGAGTATTATAGATAACTTGAAAGTAGTAAAAATGAATTCAACTGAAGAAGAAATAAAAGAGGCCTGTCGTCTAGCATGTTTAGATGATTTTATAGAATCACTTCCAGACAAATATGATACAATTGTAGGTGAAGGTGGTGTAACTTTATCAGGTGGTCAAAAACAACGTCTTGCTATCGCAAGGGCTCTCCTTTTGAAGACGGAAATATTATTATTTGACGAAGCAACAAGTGCACTAGATAATGAAACGCAAACTAAAATTCAAGAGGCTATAAATAATTTAAAGGGAGAATATACTATTTTAATAATTGCTCATAGACTTTCAACAGTTATTGATTCTGATAAAATATTTGTTATTGAAGATGGTAAAGTAGAAGCTGAAGGAACGCATAATTATTTAATAAAACATAGTAAGGTATATGATAGATTATACAATAAAGAATTAAATGATAGTAGTGATTAGGTATAAAATAGAATATGATTAAATGTAAAGGTGATAATATGGATTTAAATAGAAATACTTATGCCGAAATAAATATAAAAAATATTAAAAATAATGTTGAAAAAATTATTCAATATTATAATGATTATACATATTATATTGGTGTTATAAAAGCTGATTGTTATGGACATGATGGACTAGAAACAGTTAAAGCCATTATTGATGGAGGTTGTAATTACCTAGCTGTTGCGACACTAGATGAAGCATTAATAGTTCGTAAAACTTTTAAAAATATACCTATACTATGTCTTGGACCTGTACCAAGTAAGCATATTGATTTATGTATCTCTAATGATATAACCATAACTATTAATTCATTAGAATATTTAAAAGAATTAGATAAGTATGATTTAATCAATATAAAGGTACATATTAAATTAAATACAGGTATGAATAGACTTGGTATATCAAGTATAGATGAATTAAAAACAGTTATTAGTATTTTAAATAATAAAAAAGTATTTATTGAAGGCATATATACACATCTATATAATGCTGATAACAAAGATATTTATGAAAAACAATTAAATATATTTAAAGAATTAATAGATAGTATAGATATAAATAATATTAAAATTATTCATATGTCTGCAAGTGATGGAATTGTCAATTATTCTAAACCTAAATTTATAAATGGATGTAGGCTTGGAATAATTATGTATGGTTTTACGAAGAATAAAGATTTAAAACTACAAAGTACTTTTAGTTTATATAGTGAAATTATTCAAATCAATACATTAAATAATGGTGATACTGTAGGGTATAATGGTATTTATCAAGGACAAGAAGGAGATAAAATAGCTATTATACCTATTGGATATGCTGATGGTATTATAAGGGAAAATACGGGTAGATATGTATATATTAATGATAAAAAATACACAATTGTTGGTAATATATGTATGGATATGTTATTTGTTAAAATAGATGACTCTGTTCACTTACATGATAAAGTTGTTCTTTTAAAAGATATACTACATATAGAAGAGGTGGCTAGACATTTAGATACCATTCCTTATGAAGTTATGTGTATGATAGGTAAAAGAGTAAAAAGAGAATATATATAAAGTAATTTTAAGATAATTCCTTTTTTTGTATCAATAATTTATTTTTATGATATAATCTGTAACATATTTATGAAAGCGGTGTATCAACTTTAATGAAAATTTATTCGTTACAAAGGTATTAGAACCTTTATCACAAGAAGAAATTCTTATGAATTTTAAAAAATTTCATGATTGTGATATGGAAGCAAGAGAAAAAATAATTAATCATAATATAGGTCTAGTATTTTTAGTTATTAGAAGAATAGACAAAAATAGTATATATGATAAAAAGGAGTTATTTGCAAATGGTTGTTTTGGATTAATAAAGGCAGTAGACACTTTTAATGTTAGTAAAGAATACACATTTTCGAGTTATGCATGCACATGCATAAAAAATGAAGTTATGAATTTTATAAGAAAAGAAAACAAGCATGTTAATAATTGTAGTTTAGATGAATTAATTTGTGATGATAATAATCAAACATTAGGAGAAACAATACTAGATGATAAAATACATTTTGAAGAAGATTATGAAAAGGTAGAAATCTATAGAATTGTTAGACAATGTGTAAATGAATTACCATATACAGAAAAAAGAGTTGTTTTATTATATTATGATTTTATAGATAATAAATTATATAATTAAGAGGAGATAGGAAAAATACTGAATTGTTCTAAACAATATGTGTCAAATACATTAAAAAAAGCCAAAAATATAGTATCACTTAGTTTGCAAGAAAAGGGAATAATTGAAAAATTAAGTTATAAAAAAAGAATGGATAATTAAATTTATACAAGACTTTAGATGTCATAAAAGTATTATAATAATATAAAAATAAAAAGCATTGTCATAAACGTAATAATCGGTTAACATGCTTTTTATTTTTTTATATAAATTCATTAATTTGTTAATCTGTACAAGCTGATAGAAGGTTTATTAAATAATCTTAAATTCATTATTGTAGTTCCAAGACCATTAGATATATACATATCGGTATTTTTGACTTTATAGTATTCTTTATAGTATTTTTTAGCCCCCTTTGGGGTGTATATTGCTCCAATAAAAGGTAATCTTACTTGACCATTATGACTATGACCTGCAAGTGTTAAATCATATGATATATCTTTTATATCATCAATATAATCAGGCTCATGTAATAGTAATATCTTATAGTTTGCACTGTTATTTTCTAGATATTTTTTTGATGAATCTAGTTTTTCATTTATCTTGTTTTTACCATGTAAATTAGTACTTACACCACTAATCATAATATTACTATTATTACCATGAATAATTTCAAATGTATCATTTAAATTAATAAAATTAGAATCATTTACAACTTTGTCAAAATCTTTAAAATCATAGTCATGATTTCCTTTAATTGCGTATTTTCCAATTGTTACTTCAATTTTACTTAATTCCTCTATTAATTCATTTTTCTCTTCTTTTGATATTTTATTATCAACAATATCACCTGTTAGAACAACAATATCGGGTTTAATTTCATTAATTTTCTTTACAACATTTTCTAACTTTTTTTTATTAAAGTGATATCCATAATGAATATCGGATAATTGAACTATTTTTAGTCCATAAAATTCATCTGGAATATTCTTGCTTTTAATATTATATTCTTTTACTTTTAAGCCAGATGTCCCAATAAAATAACTATATATAATAACTAATGAAACTAAAAGTAAGAGAATGATTAAAGTAATTATAAATTTTTTTAAAAGATGTTTTTGTTTCATATTATCCAAATAATAATAAGATAAATTGTAAAGAAATTAAGATACCATTATGTATGAAATGAAAACTCATTGGTACGTATATATTATCAGAATCTTCAAGCATGTATGCAAAGATGATTCCTGGAGTTGAATATGGTATTATATATAATAAATCAGTAATATTTTTGAAATCACCAAAGACATGCATTGAACCAAATAATAAACCAGATATTATAATAAATAGCCATTTATTATGAAAAATATTTTTTATACTTTGTCTAAAAATTAATTCTTCAACAATAGGCGCATATATTACAGCTGAGAAAAAGATATATAAAGGGCTAATATTAAATGTTTCTCTAATAGCTTGTTCATTAGATGGAATATCATTGGTAACAATTAAATTAATAAATAAATTGCTTACCATCATAATAAATAAGCCTATAAGCCAGTATTTTATATATTTATTAAAATATTTGATACTATTTTTTTTCATATCTTTAAAATCTTTACTTATTTTTTTGTTGTATATAATCATGATAAGCGATGCAGTTAATACACTATACATTGTTAAGTAAAATATTTTAACCCAAATTGGAAGTGTTGTAGTATCAATACCCATAATAACAAAAGGCACACCTTCTAAATATGGAAGTAAAAAGTATAAGACCATTGCCCCAATACCAATACCTATTTGTTTAAATCTTATTTTTAGATCTTTATCATTTTTCTTCCAAAATGAAATAATAAAAAGAAATGTTAAAAGACATGATGTTATAATCGAAATTATATTGTAAGTTGTTAAAATAGTATTATTTAAGTCACTAATACTTATATTAAATAACCCAAGAGGCTTATATCTAAAGTAAATAAGGGTAAATAAAATTATAAGTGAACTTATAGATATACTCATAATTTTATAGTCAGATATGTCATTTATTTTTTTCATTATTATCACCTATAAATAATTATATCAAAAAAAAGATAATAATTGTAAAAAAAACTTAATTTTTTTAAACTTATGTGTTATAATAATTTTGTGTGAAAGGAAGAGTGGGTAATCCCACTCTTTAATGTAAGATGGAGGTAGCTGTGAATATAGTAGATAAAGTTTCAAAATTAATTACAAAGCAAGTTGAAGAAAAAGGATATAAAATAGTTAATATTGAATATCTTAAAGAAGATGGTATATATTATCTTAGAATTATAATTGATAATGTAAGTCCAATTACTGTTGATGATTGTGTAATTGTTAGTAAAATTGTTAATCCAATCCTCGATGAGGATGATTTAATTACTGATAATTATATATTAGATGTTTGTTCAAAATAAGGAAGGTGAATTTTATGAATAGTAAAGAATTTAAAACAGCTCTTGATGTTTTATGCAAGGAAAAAGGAATATCTGAAGATATAGTATATGATGCTATGGAGTTAGCACTTACATCTGCTTACAAAAAAAATTATCATTCATTACCAAATGTTAGGGTAGATATTAATAGGGAAACTGGAGAAATACATATTTATTCATTTAAAACTGTTGTGGAAAAGAATGAATATGATGAGATTACTGCTGGTCTTCCAGAAGAGGAAATTGTTGAAGAAACAGATGATGATGACGATGATGACGATGATACTCCATATAAAGTATTCTTTGATGAAAGATTACATTTAACATTAGAAGATGCACAAAAAATAGTTCCTGGAATTAAAATAGGGGAAACGATTGAAACAGAAGTTACACCAAAGGATTTTGGTAGAGTTGCAGCTGCAACAGCAAAACAAGTAGTTGTACAAAAAATTCGTGAAGCTGAAAAGAATAATATCATTTCTTTATATCAAGATAAGCAAGATGAAATGGTTACAGGATTAGTTGCAATGGAAGATGTTCGTAATTATTATATTGATTTAGGTCGTACACAAGGAATATTACCAAAAACAGAAATAATTCCTGGTGAAAAAATTAAAATGGGATCTAATATTAAGGTATATATTACAAAAGTAGACAATAATGGTAAAGGCCCACTTATTCTATTATCAAGAAATCATTATGGATTTGTAAAACGTTTATTTGAACTTGAAATACCAGAAATAAATGAAGGATTAATTTTAATATATAGTGTTGCTCGTGATGCAGGAAATAGAACCAAAATTGCTGTATATTCTGAGAGGGATAATATTGACGCTGTTGGATCATGTATTGGTGAAAAAGGAACACGTATTAATCGTATTATAAATGAACTAAATGGTGAAAAAATTGATATTGTTAACTATGATAAGGATGCAGCTAAATTTATTGAAAATGCTTTAAGTCCTGCTAAAGATGTTCATGTATTTATTACTGATGAAGATAAAAAAGAGGCTATGGTTATTGTTAATAATGAAAACTTATCACTTGCAATTGGTAAAAAGGGTATGAATGTTCGTTTGGCTTCTCGTTTAACACATTACAAACTTGATGTAAAAACAATTGAACAAGCACGTGAAGTTGGCATTAATATTGTTGAGGAATAATTAATGAAAACAAGAAAAATACCAATGAGAAGTTGTGTCGTAACACGTGAAAAATATCCTAAACAAGAATTAATTCGTGTTGTTAGAACATGTGATGGAAGTGTTGTTGTTGATGAAACTGGGAAACAAAATGGTAGAGGTGCTTATTTAAAAAAAGATTTATCTGTAATAGAAAAGGCTGAGAAAAGTAATATTTTAAATAAACATTTAGAAACTGTAGTTCCAAAAGAAATATTTGAAGAATTAAGAAATATAGTTAATAAGTAGGTGTTTTATGTCAGGGGAGAGAAAAGATTACCTATCTTGGGATGAATTTTTTATGTTAGAGGCTATTGTTGCTTCTAAACGTAGTAAGGATCCAAGAACACAAGTTGGTGCAGTTATTGTAGATGAAAATAATCATTTACTTTCACAAGGTTATAATGGTGCAGTTAGAGGTATGGATGATAAATTAGATATGCCATGGGATAGTTTAGGTGAAGATACGGGAGATATAATGCGAATAAAAAATACATTTGTGGTTCATGCTGAAGCAAATGCTATTCAAAATTATACCGGTGAAAAAATTCGTTTAAATAATTCAAGAATGTATGTAACATTATTTCCTTGCTTAGAATGTACCAAAATGATTATTACATCAGGTATATCTAAAATTATTTATTTAGATATGTATTCTAAGGAGCAATTAGTTATGGCAAGCAGGTATATGCTAAATAAAGCCGGAGTTGCTATAGAATGCTTTAGAGATAATAATGACATTGAAAAGGCAAAGCAAAAAGTATTTAAAATTTAAGAAAAGAGGTGCGTAAATATGATGAGTGTACAAGAGTATGCGAATGATGTAAACAAATCAGTTGAAGAAATACTAAAAAAATGTATGGAGCTTGGTATTAATGTTAAAAATGCTAGTGATGAATTAGATGAAGACGCTATCATTGAACTAGATAATGCCACATATTCAGAAGAAGAAGCACTTGATGATTTAGCAGAACAAATTACTTTTGATAAAAATATTGAAGTTGATAATACAGTAAAGAAAGAAAAATTAAAAAAGAAAAAAGAATTTAATAAGGTTATTAACAATAAAAAAGAACTTGCTGCTAAGAAGAAAGAAATGTATAAAAATAAAGAAAGGTTACAATCAAATACCAATTCTACTAATTCTAATATTGTTTTATATACTGAAAATATGACTATAGGGGAACTTGCCAATAGAATTGGTGTTAGTGGAGCAGAGCTTATAAAAAAATTATTTATGCTTGGGACAATGGCTACCATAAATAATTCAATTAGTTTTGAAAATGCCGAAATATTAGTTCTTGATTATGGTAAAGAATTAAAAAGAGAAGAAACAGCAGATGTAACTAATTTTGAAGAATTTGAAATAGTTGATAATGCTGAAGATTTAATAAAAAGAGCTCCAGTTGTTACCATTATGGGACATGTTGATCATGGTAAAACAACATTACTTGATGCCATTAGAAAAACTAATGTTGTTTCTTCAGAAGCAGGTGGTATTACACAAGCTATTAGTGCATATCAAGTAAATTATAATGGAGAAATGATTACTTTTATTGATACTCCAGGGCATGCTGCATTTACGGAAATGCGTGCTAGAGGGGCTAAAATAACGGATATTGTAATTATAATTGTTGCTGCAGATGATGGTGTTATGCCTCAAACAAGAGAAGCAATAGATCATGCTCTTGCTGCTAAAGTACCAATTATTGTAGCTATAAATAAAATGGATAAACCAGGTGCAAATCCAGAAAGAATTATGACAGATCTTACTGAATATGGTCTTACACCCGAAGAGTGGGGTGGTAATACTTTATTTAATAAGATTTCAGCTGCAAAAGGTGAAGGTATTAGCGAATTGCTTGAAAATATTTTACTTGTTGCTGAAATGGAAGATTATAGGGCTAATCCAAAAAGATATGCAACGGGTACTGTGGTTGAAGCAAGACTTGATAAACATGTAGGACCAATTGTAACCATTCTTGTTCAAAATGGTACTCTTCGTATAGGTGATCCAATTGTTGTTGGATGTGCTTATGGTAAAGTTCGTACCCTAAAAAATGATCGTGGTGAGGAAGTTTTAGAGGCATTGCCATCAACTCCTGTTGAAATTACAGGTTTAAATGATATGCCAGTTGCTGGTGATAAATTTATGGCTTTTGAAACGGAAAAACAAGCAAGAAGCGTTGGCGAGGAACGAAGAGTTCAAGCTAAATTAAATGATAATAAGAATAGTGGAACAATTAGCTTGGATGATTTATTTGCTAAAATACAAGATGGTATTAAGGAAATAAATGTTATAATCAAAGCTGATGTTAATGGTAGTAGTGAGGCTGTAAAAAATTCCCTTGAAAAATTAGATGTCGAAGGTGTTCGTGTAAAAGTTATTAGAAGTAGTGTTGGTGCTATTACAGAAAGTGATATTGTTCTTGCTAAAGCATCAAATGCTATAATAATAGGCTTTAATGTTAGACCATCTAATAGTATAAGAGATTATGCTAAGGAAAACGGTGTAGAAATTAGATTATATAATATTATATATAAAGCTGTTGAAGAAATGGAATCCGCAATGAAAGGTATGCTAGATCCTATCTATGAAGAAAAAGTAATTGGAACAGCTGAAATAAGAAAATTATTTAAATTTTCTAAAGTTGGAATTATTGCTGGATCATATATAACTGATGGTATAGTTAAAAATAACGCTAAAGCTAGAGTTATTAGAGATAGTGTAGTTATATATGATGGTAATATCAATTCTTTACAAAGAGAAAAAGATTCTGTTAAAGAAGTAAAGAAAGGCTTAGAATGCGGAATTACAGTTGAAAACTTTAATGATTTAAAAGTTGGCGATGTAATAGAAGCATATGAAATGGTTGAGATTAAAAGGTAACAAATTTTGTTACTTTTTTTTGTTAAATACTTGTCAAAATAAAAAAAATATTTTATAATAACCACCAATGTGGGGTGAGTAATGTGAAAACATATGATGATTGTATAACAAATTACTCTAAATTATATTATAATTTGGGGAAGTTTAATAATTTTAAAAATATTGATGAAAATAATTTGTATGAAATAAATGAAATGGTTGATCACTTTAAAAGTTATGAAAGAAGCATTGGCTATGAAGGATATAAAATGGCAATTAATTATTTAACAAATCCATATAATAAATTAGGATACGATTTCGATACAAAAATTGCTTTTTTGATTTTATGCTGTGATCCATTTCTTATACATTTTAATACTTATATGAAAAAACCAATTATAAGTGAAGATGAAATAAGTGAAATAGAGACTATAGAAGAAAAAAATGATGCTAGGAAAGCAAAAATAAAGCAATTAAAAGATTTTGCAAATGAGGTTAAATACAGAATTGATTTTTATGATTATAATTTGGTTAATTTAGAATTTGCCTTCTTCAAAAAATTTTATAGTGATAAAGTGTTATTTACTGATGTAAAAGCCGACATGATTAATTTAATTTACAAGGTTTCATTGAATTATCCGTTTTTAAATACACTTACGAATAATGAAATAGAAAAATTAATTAATAATTCTAAGAATTATTTGAGTTACTTGGCTAAAGAAAATAAAAATAATTCAATAAATACAATGACTTTTAATATCTTTTATCAAGGTGAAATATTAGGATTAGAAACAATTATTCAAAAATTATTCTTTTTAGTTGCAACTATAGATGGAGAGTGTAGGGCTTTGTCTTGTTCTAATAGTTTAAATGTACATAATAAGAAACAAGAAATAGAAAATCTAATTGGTTTTTATAATGAAAATTTTATCAAGGCAGAAAAAGAATATCAAAAAATTATTCACAGGAAATAAAAAATATAAGAGTGCAATAGATTAAAAGTTGTGCTTTTTTTTGAATTTTATTGAATGTTAAAATTAATAATAAAATGTTTCTAAGAAAAAAGTAAGATAATTTTAAAGAAATGAGTATTTTAAAAAAAGCCTTTATAAATAAAGACTTTGTATACAATTTGGTGATCTAAAGGAAGAAGTAAAGCAACTTCTAGTCCAAAAGAAATAGTTAATAATAACTATTAACTGATGTTAATATGGTTAATTTTAAAATAAATTTGAATACATATACAAAATATTAAACAAAATTATGGTAAAATTATATTGAGGTTTTTTTATGATGTATCCATTTAAAACATTAAATAAGAAAAAATATGCTTTATGTTTTATAAATGCATTTTTAGAAAATATATGTTTATATATAATGCCCGTTATATTATCAATATTTTTAACTGTACCATTTAGTTTGGAAAAATTCAAATGGTTAATTATACTTACTATTGTAATTAAAATACTAGAAATATTTTTTAATGTATTATGGAATACAAAAGTGGAACCTTTTCTTGAAGTTAGTAAAAAAGATTTACAAATATCCTATTTTAAAAGGTTATGTAATATGAATGTTTCTAGAATAAATAACACTCACACGGGTTATTTAAAAAAACAATTAGATATAATAAGCGATGAAACAGTTGCACTTTTAAATGAAATAATGATGACAGTAAACGGTTTCTGTGTTGCTATTACTATATTTTTAATTCAAGTGTGGACACAAAGTTATATTATGTTTATAGTTTGTTTAATTTTTACAATGGTTATTGTTGCCTACAATGTTATAATTACAAAATCAAATGTTAAAATTCAGGAAGAATATAATGATATAAATGCTAAATATAATGCAACTACTGTTGATTTCTTACAAAATGTTAAAATTGTTAAAAATTTTGATGCTTTAAATTATGCAACTGGAACAATTAATAAAAAATTTGATGTAGTAAAAAAACCATTAAAAAAAACATATATATTCCATTCTATGAGATCTGATGGTATTAATGGATTAGTTTATCTAATGTATGTAATTATATTAATTGGTTTATTTTTTAGAATGAAAAATGGTGATGATGTATTTAGTTATATAGTATTCTATTCTTCAATGTTCAGTGGATTAAAGGTTGAATTAAAAGGTGTGGCATCGTTATTTATCCATTATAATAAATTTAAATCAGCAAATAATCAAATAGAGAAAATGATTATAGAAGAAGAACCTCAAACTAAAATTAGAAATTGGAATAACATAACACTTAAGAATATCGAATTTAAATATAATGATGAAAGTAATACTATTATTAGAATACCAAATTTTTCATTAAGTAAAAAAGATAAAATTAGTGTTGTTGGTGAATCAGGTCAAGGTAAATCTACATTTTTATCTTTGTTTTGTAGATTTTATGATGTTGATGAAAAAAGCTATTTAACAGATGGTATACCAACATCAAAAACTCCCGATATTGCTTATATTTCTCAAGAATCTGATTTGTTTGATTTGACTATTAAAGAGAATCTATGTTTAGGTAAAAAAATTGCAAATGAAGTGTTAAATGAATATTTAAAAGATGCAGGATTAGATGAATGGATAAATGGTTTAGAGAACGGATTGGATACACTCGTAGGTGAAAAAGGAATCAAATTATCTGCAGGACAAAAACAACGACTAAATATAATACGAGGAATTTTATTAAATAAAGAAATTTACATTTTAGATGAGCCTACATCAAATTTAGATAATTTATCAGAAGGTAAAATTTATGATATGATTAATAAGTATTTAAAAGATAAAACTTGTCTTATAGTAACTCACAGACCAAAGCTAACTGAAATATGTAATAAGCATTACTATTTTGACAAAAGAGTAATGTTAGAAAAATAATTTATAAACAGTTTTACACTCTAATTTGTACGGCAATTTGCAAGTGTGCTATTAAATTTACAAAATAAAACTACTTTCAATTTGATTTTGAGAGTAGTTTTTATATTATCTCGAAAAAGTTCGAGTTTTCTATCAATCTGGTGCTGACGACGTAGAGGTCTACAACTTTGTTAACGAATCTAATATATAAATCAATCTAATATTATTTTAACACATATATAATATTTTTTCCACTTCCAACCATAACAATTAATTTATTTTCGCACATATTATTTAATATATTTTTAGCTCTCGTCGATGAAATATCTAATAATTGTTCAACTATATTTCTATTTATCTTATTATTTTTCTTTAAATATTCTACTATTTTTTCTTCTTGCGTTAAATTAGAAGGTAATATTTTTTCATGATTTTCAACATAGTTAACATTATATAATGTTACATTAAATGCATTATCTGTATCTACAAATATAGGTTTTTTATTATAATCATCGTATGATTGAATTATTCTGCCAATTCCAGTCCCAAAACTTTCAACATATTTTAATCTATAAAATATATTTGCCAAATTAGGATTTCTGCTTTCGGATATTCCTAAATATAAATCATTTAAGCTTAACCCTTTAACAATACCACCCAATGAAGTTATTTCAAAATGATCATCATAAAGTGAAATAAGAATACTTCCTTTGTAATTATAGTCTCTATGAATAATTGCATTTAATAATGATTCTCTTATCGCATATTCAGGGTAATCCTTTGTATCAATTCTTTCTAACCCGACAATTCTTCCTTTAGTTTTATTAAATAAGTCTAAATATTCAAATACCTCATTTACTTGTTTTAAAACTGATCCAGTAAATTCTTTTCTGTCTTTAAATTCTAACTTATTTGTTCCATTATAAATCGCACATTTTATTGAATAAGGACATTCATCAGATAATAATAATCCTAAATTTGTATATTGATTATTTAAATTAATAATATTTAAACTCTTATATTTATTATTATCTAACGAGATATTATGTTTATTGAAAATTGATTTAAGTGTTTCAAAATTTAAATTTTGATTTTGAGAAACAAGTGTTTCAAATGAATCGCCTTGATTTTCAATAAGCATTTTCTTTATAACTTCTTCAATTGCAGGAGCACTTGTATTTCCATATCTTAAATATACGCCAGAAGTCTTTATGCCTTTATCAGTTAAATAATATGGTTTGTTAGGTGCATCCATTACATTGATTTCTATAATATCTTTATCATCTATATTTATTAAATTAACTGATGTATATAATGTTAAATCACTTTTAATTCCTTCTCGTATCATTCCTGAAAGAGATTCTAAATCTCCTTTTGCGTTATTTAGCCCAATAACATTTCCGCCATCATCAATACCAATGTATATTTTTCCACCCTTAGTATTTGCAAATGCAATTATTTCTTTTTTTTATATCTTTTGTTAACTCAATTTTCAATTCTGTATATTCATCTTCTATGTACATATTATCACCTCAATTATAGTATATACAGTTTTAAAAGTAACATCAATATATTCGGCCACTTTTCGGCCACTATATATTTTTAAACAAAAAAACGAACTATTTCTAGTTCGAATAAATTTTTAATGGTGGAGCTATTGTACCTTCAAGTGAACTTAATACCAAATTCTTGTCTGGAAGCTTGATATTACTGGCATCTTGAGTTGTATAATTTATAACCATTTTATCATCATATAAGTAAATTTTGTAAATAAATGTATCAATTAGTAATCTTTTATACTTTTTAGTATTAATGTTTCCTTTTTTTAATTCTGTCAAATAAAATCTTACTTCAGAAGCAGTTATAGGCATATTATTTGCTTCTTCATATTCTAATTGTGCTTTTAATCCTTTTTGTTGTTCTTGTGCTTTTTCTAACTCAGTTAGTAATAAATTTCTAACACTATCACTTGTAGCTTGTCTAACAGCAGTTAATAAACTTTCTATTTATTTTTCGCATTTCCTCAAAGATTTTTGAAGTTTTTTTATTTCTGACAAATCTTTATCTTTTTCTATAAATTCTATAACTTTATCAGCTATTATTCTGATATTTTCTTTAGTGAGCATTTTTCTTGTTTGATTAACAACTAATTCTTCAATATATTCTCTATCAACTTTTTCTTTATTGCAAGTCTTTAAACTACCTTTAGAATTAACACATTTATAATAATGATATTTATGTTTTGCTACAACACCTGTCATTTTAGCACCACATAAACCACAATATAATTTATCTGTTAATAAGTAATCGCTCTTTCTACTATGTGAAATATGCTTTTTTTCAACTAAATCTTGAACTTCTTCAAATAATTTTCTATCAATTATTGCTGGAATTCTAACTGGCATTTCTTCTCCTTTAAACATATATATTCCGATATACTTAGGATTAGTAACGATTCTTCTAATACTATTTTTATTAAATTCATTTCCACGAGATGTTTTGATACCATACATATTTAAGTATCTAACAATTTCTGCTATAGAATTATTTTCATGATACATCTCAAATATCTTTTTTACATGTGGAGCAATTTCTTCATCTATTATTATTTCTTTATTAGAATTTGATTTGTATCCTAATGGTAAAGACAAGCCACCTATTGTTAATCCTTTCTTAGCATTTGTTTTTAATCCATCTCTGATGTTTTTTGCTGTATTTTTAGAATAATATTCATTAACACCTCGCATTATATTTCTCATTAAAGAAGCTGTTGGGTCGTCATCTGCTCCATTAACATTTTCTGTAGCAGATAAAACATCAACACCATTTTTACTAAGTATCATTTCATTCATAACACTTTCATAACTATTACGAGCAAATCTTGAAAGATTATAAACTATCACATGACTAAAGCCTTTATTGCTACTATCAGCTAACATCTGTTGAAATGCTTCTCTATTATCGTTAGTTCCCGATTTTGCTTTATCCTCATATACTTGAACTACTTTTAAATTATTCTTTTTGGCATAACTTTTACATATTTCAACTTGGGTTTCTATTGATTGTTCATTTTGACTATGAGAACTATATCTTGCATAAATAACAGAATTAGATTTCATTTTTATCACCACACTTTTTAAATTCTTCTGCTAATTCTTTTGTTTCTGTTGATATTTTATACAGAGAAATATATTCTCTTTCTTTTGGATAAAGTTCCCAAGAAAAATCATCACTTTTTTTAATTTTTATACCTCGTTTCTTAGCATATTTTATATACTCGCTCGAAATATCCTTCCTTTTTGCAGTTATTTTAAGATAATCAAAGAAAGAATGTAGTAAAGTTATAAAAGCGTTTGACAATTTTGAACCTAAAAACTTATTCAATACAAATAGAGATAGTTTATCATTCTTTTTTAACATTTCTAATGTGTGCAAAGCATCATCAGAAAGACCAGTTAATTCTTTTATATCGTCATAAGATGGTTTATAACTTTTTGCACCAAAATAGATATATTCCAAAGAAACATTAAAATATTCAGAGTATGCTAATGCATATCTTAGTGACAAACCATATCCATTCTCAATTTTACTTATAACCTTATCACCATTTTGATTACCATCCTCGTCATTAATCGTTCCTTCTCTTTTAGAAATCAAATCACGAAGTTCGGCATACAATTTATCTTGCGTTAATTTAGGATTAACTTCAGTCCTAAGTTTGGCTAATCTATTACCAATTTCTCTATCAATAATTTCCTTATTTGTAACCATGTAATGTCTCCTTTCACATATATACCCATATTATACTACATTTCAAAATAAAAATATACTAAATTCTCCTTAGAAATATACTTTTTTATTTGCTATTATATTTTTGTCAACGAAAAAAGGCCTTTATTCATGACAAAAATACAAGTTTAGTTTTGTTTAAACTACTCTATGAAAGGAGATGTAATGTGATACTTAGTGACGAACAAATTAAACAAATATCTAATAGTATTGTTTTTGATGTTCGTCAATATATCAAGGAGCATCAAGAAGAATATGAGAAGTTTATAGCAGAAGAGGAGCAAAAGACCAACAATTTAAAATCAAGCATAGTCAAAGGAGAGGAGAATTTTAATGATAGACAATGTTAATTTTAATACTGAAAGGTTGCAAGATATAGATACTATAATTGCAAATTTACAAGTACCCTATAATGATTATGGGGTACTTACAACACCATCAAAGGAGCTAGATTTAGTAAACTACTATTTTGATAGCATATGCTGTCAAAATAAAGAACTAGAGAAATTACTATATGAATGTGTGGGAAGCTGCTTATGCAAGACAGCAAAACTTCAAAAAGCTTTTATTTTTCTCGGTGAAGGAAGAAACGGCAAAGGGGTTCTAGCGAAGATTATTACGAAATTACTCGGGAAACAATGTTCGCATGAGCGTTTAGAACAATTATCAGGTAGCAGATTAGGAAGCAAGTCTACAATTAAGACCTTAATGGGGTGTACTGCTAATGTAGTGCCAGACCAGGGTCAACCTAGGTATGTTAATACTTCGCTAATAAAAAGTATTATAGCAGGAGATACTATATCAGTGGAGCAAAAACGAGAGGGTAAAATAGAATTTGAACCTTACGCTACAATGATATTTTTAGTTAATGATGTAATAGACTTTAAAGAAACTGGTTTAGCTATAAAAGATAGATTTATAGTTACGCCCTTTCTGGCACAATTTACGGATTATAACAATAATCGTAATATTAATATAGCCGAGGAATTATGCCAACCTTTAGCATTACAGATTATAGCAACTAGAGCTATCCAAGCATTTAGTGAGGTATTGAAAAATGGTAAATTCACTATACCTTCTAGTGTAGAGGAAGAAACTAAGAAGTATTTTATGGAGTGCAACAATGTAGCAGAGTTCTGCGAGTTGTACCCTATAAAGGAGATAATCATCAAATCCAAATATTATGATGAATACCGTAAGTGGTGTAATCGTAATAATAAGGAGGCAGTTAGTAATGCTATATTTGGTAAGCGAGTGCTAGCTCTAGGTTATAGACCAGAGCGATACTCGTTTGGAAATAATAGGCATACATATTATGCTTCTCCAACTTTCAGTAATTGTGATAGTAAAGACATTTATGATAGATACCTTACTAGTTGTGGTTTATCTGAACAAATGGAGAAAACAACTAGTGAAGAAGCATTAGCTAAGTATGATATAACTAATTTTAACCAATATCTATGGTTAGATTTAGTAACTCGTAGATAGTGCTTCTATGAAGCCCTAGGAAAGCTCTGAGGAACTTTTACTATATAGGGCGATAAAAAATTTGTAAATATAGATATACCTCTGTAGAGCTTATAAGAGCATCTAGGAGAGGTCTTATCATAGATAAGCAAATAGAGAGTTAGGATCATCTCGATATACCTAACTCTCTATTTTGTATTTTTACTATGCCACTATACCATTTAATATTGTATTTTTTGTTTTCATTTCTAAATTTATTCTTTTTCTCGTTCCTATTTTTTAATCGTTTTTTATGTTTTTGTCTTATTAATATTATCGTTTCTTTTAGTATTAGTATTAGTTCTTAATTTTTAATTATTGGTTATATGATTAGAATTACTTATTTCGTAGTTAAGTGAAATCCAAGTCCCACATACTATAAATTTCACTTTTAGATTTTTAGCATCCACATTGTTAAATAACTACGGCTAGATAAATTAACGGTCTGAGGTCCATTGTGTTACCACAAGTGTTCAGTATGACGGTTAAGGTAGACTTTGGTCTTATTCAAATTTGGGTTGATAAGAGAATTACTCCTAAATTGTTCCGTATCTAGCATGAGCAAGTTTTTAAAATATTACACTAGGTGGAAGAACTACTTTGTTTTTGTGAAGTGTAATAATTAGGACATTATCTCTGAATTGGGTCCGTTCTACAATGTAGAAGTAGGTATTTATGCTTACCATTATTATATATAAGAACTTGAGTGTAATATCTTGTTTTATATAATGCATCAAGTAATTACCTCTAGTCCTACATTTATATACGAAGTATATAAATCTTCCAATAATGGAAGTGGTAAGAACTAGAATTTTACTATGCCACTATGACAAGTATTAGTAAGAATATTTAATTTTTAAATTCAGTAAAATTGGTTATAGTGCTTCTTTTCATAATTATATACGAAGTATATAATTATCTATTAATTAGAATTGAGTTAGGTATTACAATGCATTTTTTATTAATAATTTATCTACTAAGCCATATTCTAATGCTTCATCAGAATTAAACCATTTGTCTTTTTGCTGAATATCTTGTCTAATCTGGTCTATATCTTTACCAGTATTATCTGCTAATATCTTGATAATTCGTTCGTTTAGTGCGTTAGAGTGTTCATAACTTATTTTTACATCTCCAATTTTACCACCATTGAAAGTTGAAACTTCGTGTATCATAACTTCACTATTTGGAGTTATGTATCGTTTACCTTTTGTACCACCACTTAGTAGTATCGCTGCCATTGAAGAACAACGACCTAAACATATTGTCTTAACATCACTTTTTACTATTTGCATAGCATCATAAATAGCCATACCATCTGAAACAGAGCCACCCGGAGAATTGATATAAAATATTATATCTTTATTGCACTTGATAGCATCCAACTTCAATAATTGTTCTACTATTTTTTCGGATGTTTCACTATCAACAGCTTTTGTTAATCTAATAACACGATTATCTAGTAAATTAATATCTGAGGGTGTTTTAGGTTTTGTTCTTGTTTTAGATTGCTTCCTTTTTGTCTTAGACTCTTTTTTAGTATCTTCTTTTGTATCTTTCTTAGTCATAAAATTTAATTCCTTTCAATAAATCATAAATACTATATATTAAATGTCTTTTGATTTTTTAAGTGTTTAATCTTATATGGTAGATTTAACTTGTCAAAGTCGTGAGAGTTTTCTCCGTGTATAGGAATTATTACTTTCGGTTTAACAATATTACAAACTTTTATAATTCCTTTTGCAGTTGCGTGACCACTTGTGTGTAAATAATGATAGTCTTTCGGTACAAATTTAGAAATACCCTCATCAGCTGTTTCGCCTTGTAAGTATCCTAACCATTGTGAATAAATAAATATACCACTTTTAAAGTTAGGGCTATTAATAAACTTCTTTGAAAAGTAATTACTTCGTACTAGCATACAAAAACCTTTTTCTATCATCTCTTTATAAAACCTACCATCAAAACTTTTAACATCTGAAAAGTTGTAATAGTCTGCATATTTTGTACTTGTTTTTGTCACATAGTTAAGAATATCTTTTTGGTAGTCATCACATATAAAAAGTTTAGTTCCTGCTTTTTTATTTGCGTGATAAAAAGAAGCTATCCTATCAATATTCGTAGAAGCACACATAATAAATACATACTTGTTATCTTGTATCAATTTAATCGCTTCTTGTTGTAACATAAACTCTGACATAAAGGTTTCATCCAATCTTGAAAGTGTTGTATGTTCACAAATAAGAACATCAATTTTTCCTATTCCTTTAAGTATTTTAGGTGTATTTCTACCAATAGGACCGTGTGTACGGAAATCTCCCGTATGTAAAATCCTTTTACCATTAGCTTCAATAAGAAACATATAACTATCAAAAGCAGAGTGGTCTATACGAATAGGGGTTATTTTCATATCCCCAATTTCTATTTGTTCATCTTGTTTAAAAGTCTTAAATGCCTCAATTCTATCAATATGTGCCTGTGTCACTTCTGCAATATTTGGTTCTTTCATTTTCTTTTGGTAGATCGTAAATATCTCTTTTGCTTGTTCTCCAATATAAATAGGTACTTCTTTCTTAACTTGCATATATTCGCCTAAATGGTCTAAATGATAATGAGTAATAAAGACTGCATCACATTTTTTACTAATATTAGCAACATTTACTTTTACATTACTCGTGCAAGTAGGTAGATTAGTTCCAACATCAATAAGTATTCTAGCTTTTTTACTTTTGATTTCAGTTACGCATCCACCAATTTGATTAATCCCCCTGTGGATTTTAATTTGCATAAGCATATATTCCTTTCTAGTTTTGATTTATTAGGTTTCTATTGTTTGATAAAAAGGTTACTTTTTCTGCAATTATTTTAATTGGGTTGTTTTCTTTGCTTTCAATTCTTCCTCTAATACCTACTAAGTCATCTTTTTTGCAATACTCAAATGTAGTATTGCCAACATAACTCATTAGTTCAACGGGAATAATATCATTTTCATAATCGCCATCTTGATTTTTAAAATTACGACTAATATTTAACATTAATTTATATGTTAGTTTGTCGTCCATTTCTATTTTTTCAATATCGTTATTTATTCTTCCTATTAACATAACGTGATTATTCATTAGTATTCATCTCCTTTCTTTCATTTTTTATTAATGTAATAATAATTTGAACATCCTTTCTATGCAATTCTTCTCAGGTCTAGTTAAACCTTTTAAATTATAATAATATCTATCAATTAGGTATTTCGTATATGCAGTTGCAGATTTATGATGATATAGGTCATCAATATATTTCTGTACTTCTGCAATATGTCTACTTCTACGAAGTAATATTAATTGCTCAGATATATTATTCTTTTGCTCTAAAAGTCTTTTAACTATTGGTGGAGCTTCTGCTTTAATATCTGCTAGTTCTCCAAAAGTTATTTTATTATTTAAGTATTTAGTTAGGTTATCAACATAAATTAGAGCTATACATTTAGTAAGGTATTGCTTAAATTTAAAATCCTGTATTTGTTTAGTGTATAATATGTATGAGTATTTTTTCTCCTTATTAAATACAATGATTTTCTCTCCGTTTGATTTAACTTTTAGATTAGTAAGAATTGCTTTTTTCTTATTCTTCTTAGTTTTAGCAGATTGAATATTGTTAAAAACTAACTCGATAAAATAATAAACTTCTTTTTCAAAATTATTATTCATTGCTAACCCCCCTATAAAGAATATAACATAGTGATTTTTATATGTTTTAACACAAAATAAAACCCTATATCCAAATAGGATAAAGGGTTATTACTTATATAACTTTATTAATTTAATACTGCGTAATAAACTGCCAATACTTTATTATATTCTTCTATTTCTAAATTAATTGCCTTTACATAATCTTGTGCTTCTTTTTTACCTGATGTTGCTCCTTCAACAACTGTTTTATAGTGCTCTAAGGATGTTTTTAAATCCTCTAGAGGAGTGTAGTTGTCTTCTGGGTTGTAGTTTAATATCTCATCTTCAAGTTCTGTTACTTTCTTTTGAGCTTCTTCTAATCTTCTAATTTCAGCATCATATTGATTTTGCCAAGTTTCTAAATTATCTTTAACAGATGCTAATCTAGGAGTTAAATCATTTATATACCAATTAGCACAAGCTTTCTTATCTATTGCATCTTTACATCCTATTTTAGATGTCTCATAGAATTTAAAATATCTAGGTCCACCTTCATATAAATAAACATGGTCTCCTTTAATATAATCACCATATCCAGCTGGTTCTACCTTTACATAACCACTACCTAAATCTTTTTCTGTAGTAGGTTCTTCATCCTTTTGAACTGGTTTTGTATTTTGCTTATCATTGTCTGTATTATTATTTGTGTTATTATTATCTGTTTGATTATTTAGTTCTTCCTCACTAGGTCCAGGTCCTTCAATATTACTATGTTTTTTAATAATAACATAGCCATCATCTAAAACTATAAACTCAGTTTCTACATTACCAGTGGTATCAATGTTAGACATAATTGTTTCTATTGCATCTTTTGGTATTTTTTCTGTTTTAACATTTATTTTATTACCTTTTAAATTAAGAACTATATCTTCTACATAGACACTGTTTTCATTTAAACTAGATATATTAACAACCGTATCTTCTTTAACATAGCCATTTGCTTTTGCTACTTCAATAGTTTTATTAACTGCTTCTTTAATTTCAAGTCCCAAAAAATCTTCTTCTTTATATATTTTTGCATCTTCATTAATGTGTAAAACTTCCTTAACATAACCTTTGTTATCAGTATTAAATAAAACCTCAGGATTTATTGATACTATAATACTTTCTTCTTGTAATGCTACATTGTATTGTGAAGTATCTTTAAACATAAAACCTATTAAAAATGCACCTACAATAGCAACTACTAGTAAAGTACCACCTAAAATTTTCTTTTTCATTAAACTACCACTCCTTACAACAATTAAAAAAGGGACACTAAAACTAGCTGTCCCGTACTACGTCAGCTAATAAACTTCATTATCTGACAAAATAATTATATCACAAGGTGTATTATAAAGTCAATAACATATGTTAAATATATGACATATGTAAAAAGTCTGTAAAATGATACCTTTAATCTATAAGGAGTTGGTATCGAATGAGCAAGAAAAAAGAATATACACCATTATTAGAATATGATATTTTCTATGTTGATATAAAACCAATAATGGAAGCCAAAGGTATATCACAAAATATTTTATCAAAAATTACCGACTTATCAATTAATACAATTAGAAGTTATTATCATTCTACTATAAAAAGAGTAGATTTAGATGCTATTTCAAGAATAGTTATGGCTTTAGATTGTGAAATAAATGATGTCTTGAAAAAGAAGTAATAATAACTCTATACTAGCAGTCAGTAAAGCATTATTTAAAATGTTTAATATATTTTTCTTTGTTTTTATATGTAGTTATAATAGACTCATAATTTGATATATACCTAGAAATAAATTCTTGTGTATATTTTTTTTCATCAAAATTTTTCTTTCTTTCTTTTCTCATTTTAATATTATGAGCTAAATTGATTTCCATATTTTCAAATAAATATTGATATTTTCCTCTGCCTCGTTGGGAGAACACAATATCAGATAATATAGTAATTATTTCTGTTGCTTCTTCGTAAGTGTATTCATTAACTGGTTTAATATCTATATAATGTTCTGCTAGTAATGAAGATATTATAGGTACATACTTAGCATTACTTATGAAATTATTTATAATAATTTTATATATCTTATCCTTTAATAAATATAAATTAGTTTCAGCATTAACATTATATTTGCTTACTAAGTAATCTTCTACCATTTCTTTATTTGTTTGTATTAATTCACTAAGTAAGAATTCTATATGATAAACATTGAAAAATCTTTCCTTAACTATTTTTATAAACAACTCTAATAAATCAAGAAATTGATTAGCTTGTATTTTATCATTTTCTATAACATTTTTATAATTAAGTGATATTTCACTTATATTATTGATTACATTATCAAAATATCTGTATCTTAATAGTTTATAGGAGTAAGTATCACGAAAATACCTATCGTTTAATATCATATATTTTAATACTTCTTTTTTTGCTTCTATTGTCATATTTTAAATTCAACACCTTTCATTTATTAACAAAATATACTAATTATTAACAATAGTGTGTTGAATAATTTTCTGTGCATCTTCTTGCTTCTTAATTATAATTATATACGAGTATATAATTATTCTATTAATCTAATATAATAACTTATAAATAATAGTATAACCTAATTATATTGGAATTTTGCTATGCCACTATGCCATCTATCAGTATACTTTACAAATAACATATACCATAAGTATTAAAATATCGCTTGATAGGTGTTAAAAATACAAGACAAAATAAAACGACTAACTAAATTTAGCTAGTCGTTTTTTGCTTGTTATTATCAAGCTTTATATAAACAGCAAAACCACCCCTAAAATAATAGAAATAGTTCGCTTGTGCATCATCTGGTGGAGCTGAGGAGAATCGAACTCCTGTCCAAAAATATCTCACAAAAGATATCTACAAGTTTAGTTAGTTGAACATTTTCCAAATTAAATAAGGCAACTAACAACTCTTTAATTTGGTAGACTAGTTTAATTCATTATAACCCCTAGTCAAGATTATAACATATTCTGCTAAAATCGAACCCTTTAAAATCTACGCAGAATTAGATAATAAAGAGCTGTATTTGCTTAAGTTCTATTAAGCGAAAGATGGAGTTAAAGCTCCACTAAATACATTTTTTAATTTATTTTTTGCATTTATTTTTGCTTGTACTTAACGCGTACCTTCGACTTGCAATCTAGAGCCTAATATTTCTGTCGAAACCTAGACAGCCCCATACAAGCATATTATACGCCATTTTAGGGTAAATATGCAACTAAATATTTTTCTTTATATATTTTTTTAATTCTCTTTCTTGATCACGTTTTTTTATTGTTTCTCTTTTATCATAATTATGTTTTCCTTTAGCAACTCCTATTAGTAATTTAGCAAAGCTACCCTTAAAATATAATTTTAGTGGTATAACAGTAAAACCATTTAACTCAAGATTATTTTTAATTTTATTAATTTCTTTTTTATGCATTAAAAGTTTTCTAGTTCTTGTTTCTTCATGATTAAAAATATTTCCATGATCATATGATGAAATATGCATATTAAGTACATATATCTCATTATTTTTAATAATACAATAACTGTCTTTTAAATTTGCTTTTCCTTGCCTTATTGATTTTATTTCTGTTCCTGTAAGTACAATTCCTGTTTCGTATGTATCAATTATTTCGTAATCAAATTTTGCTTTTCTATTTTGTATTTCTATCATACTTTTCTCCTTTAACGACTAATCAAATTATATCGTATTGTTTCCTTTTTAGCAATATTTGTTTCATTTTATATATGTAAAATGCTTTGTTATAGTGTGGACATGAGAGTTGGTTTGTGCTATCATTATTATGGTAAAGATGGTGAATATATGAAGAAAGCAAAAATAAAAAGTAATAGTTTTACGACTGTTGAGGTAGTTTTTTTGGTTATTGTAACTTGTTTTATAAGTTTTATCATGGCATATTTGATATGTAGAAAAAGCAATGTCACTGTAAAATATAATGAAAATAATGAGATATATAAATTTATTGAGCAATATCAAAATATTGTAAATAATTATTATGGTGATGTGGATAAAGATAAGCTTATTAATGGAGCTATTAAAGGCATGATAGATTCACTTGATGATCCGTATGCTACATATTTTGATGAAAATTCGGCTAATAATTTTAATATAAAGCTAAATGGAGAATTTGAGGGGTTTGGAATTGAAATTATAAAATATGCAAATGAGTATATTCAAATACTAACTGTTTTTGATAATTCTCCTGCATCAAAAGCTGGGCTGCAAGTAAATGATAAAATTATATCTATCAATGGTGAAGATACTAAAAACCTTACAACTACAGAATTCTCTAAGATTGTAGCGACAAGTAATGCTAAAATTAATTTAGTAATAAATAGGGATGGCGAAGAAAAAGAAGTGTCTTTAAATAAGGGAAAGGTTACATTATCATCTGTTTCTTCTAAGATGCTTAATAACAATAATAAAAATATAGGATATATAAAGATATCTATATTTGCACTTAATACATATGAACAATTTAAAGATAAGCTAAATAATCTTGAGAAAGATGGCATTGAAGGATTAATTATTGATTTAAGAGATAATTCTGGAGGTCATTCGAGTACAGCTGAAAATATTTTGTCATTATTCTTGTCTAATAAAAGAGTAATGTATCAAGTTAAAGATCAAAATAAAACAGAGAAGAAATATTCAAATGGTTCTAAAGAAAAAACATATCCAATAGTTGTTCTAGTTAATTCAGAAAGTGCATCAGCATCTGAGATAGTTGCATCAGCATTAAAAGAAAATGTTAATGCTACTCTTGTAGGAAATACTACGTATGGAAAAGGAACAGTACAAAATTTAATAGAATTACCATCAGGTGAACAGTATAAATACACAACTAAGATTTGGTTAACTGCTAATGGAAATAATATTAATGGTGAAGGAATTAATCCTGATATTGAAGTTACTGATGATAATACTTTGGATGACATATATATAGATAAAGCATTACAAACATTTGAAAAATAAAATTACATATAATTGTAATTTTATTTTTTGCTTTTTTTTGTAAAAAAAGTTATAATTGATGTAGGAGGTGCTTATAATGTTGAATAAAGGCACTAAATTACAAATACAATGTTACAAACATGATGGAAGTATACATAGAGCGTGGGATGAAGCTGTTGTTCTAGATGTAAAAAAAGATTATATAGTTTTTGGAAATAATAAGACATTAGTAACGGAAGCAGAAGGCAATAAATGGAAAACAAAAGAGCCTGCAGTTATGTACTTTTTTAAAGACAAATGGTTTAATATTATTGCTCAATTGAAGAAAGATGGAACATATTATTATTGCAATATAGCAACCCCGTTTATAATTGAGGAAAATACTATAAAATATATTGATTATGATTTAGATTTGCGAATTTTTCCAACTAAAGAGTATAAAATATTGGATAAAATGGAATACAAATATCATAAAAAAAAGATGAACTATTCCGATGAACTTGATGAAGTTGTTAGGGGATCGCTTGATGATTTAATAGACTTATATAATAAGAAATATTTCCCGTTTAATGATAGATTTAATGAAAAATATTTTCAAGAATATAAGAAATTGGTATCAAATAATCAAAATAAGAAAAAAAGTGAAAAAAAATAAAGAAATGTGTTGACAAGGTGAGGAGCATTTGATAT
>OKXB01000958.1_pt1 | contig 31771 bp, 21 predicted proteins | sample 1601731 | NCBI WGS metagenome assembly OKXB01 (sample SAMN04414077, study PRJEB24778) | human gut metagenome | material: faecal | host: Homo sapiens
CTATGAGAGCGGTATATACAAACTTTGCGGAAGGCGGTACGGAAGCGGAAGTCGTAACAGGATTTTCTTCTACCGAAAACTTCTACGAAAGTGCGGACGGTAGCGTGAAAATTCCTATGGCAACCGTTGAAACCGTTAAACTTACCAAAGAAAACGGATATAAGGCATACGATATGTCGGCTCGCTATTATTCGCTTGCTTTCCTGCAAATCGCTTATAAGGAAGGCTGGCTCGCAAGCAACCAAGGCGGAAACACCGGCGCTATGTCTCAATTTATCTGCGATCGCGATTCGGCAATGCTTTTCGACGCTTCGTATTGGTATCACGAAGCGGTTGCTAAGGGATATTTCGAGGACTGGGAAGACGAGGCCGATCCCGATGAGGTTGAAGTGGGCAGACACATCAAATTCCTTACTTGTCCTTCGCAATTAAGCGGAAGCGTTACCGAAAACAACGGCAAAAAGAATACGCTTATGAACTTGGGTAATTCTTATGTTTTTGCTAATGCGCATCTCGATAACGCGGGCAACGAAGGTAAGAAAGATGCGACGCTTGCGTTTATCGAATATATGTACAGCGACGAGGGGGTGGGGATTTTCACCGAGGCAACCGGATTGTCGATTCCTATGGAATACAACTATACGATTTCTACGGACGATAAATCTGCCGCTTGCTATTACAATAACGTGCTTGAACTTAAAAAATCGTCTAACGTTGTAAATTACGCGTCCGACAATCAATATTTCAAGAACAATCTCGGAGCATTCTCGCTCAGTTGGAATTCTTCTATCGTTTCCTTTACGATAAACGGAACGTTGGTCGGGGACGGGTATTTATCCGCGATGAAGAAATATAGCGGAACGGCAAGAAACATTTTTGAAGCAACCCAAAGAGCTGCGGCAACGTGGGCGGCGATAATCGGCTAATAATCAAAATTTAAGCGAAACGGCGCGGGCTGAAAACGTTCAGCCGTTTCGCAACAACGGTTACAAATTATGGAAAAAGAATACGCACTTAAAAAACGGGAAAACCCGATTTATAAAAATAAGAAAAAATTGTTTTTTTATTTGTTATTGATGGTAATTCCCGTCGCTCACTTTTTAGTTTTTTACGTTTATATAAACTTCAACTCGTTCGTGTTGGCGTTTAGCAATTATACGAGGGCAGACGAGGGATTTTTGCTAAAATCGTTTGCGGGATTTTCTAATTTTAAGCAAGGGTTTCAAGAACTGTTCAAATATCCCTATCGGATAAAAAATTCGTTACTTTTTACCGCGGGGAACATTTTTATCGTTACGCCGATCACGTTGTTATTTTCGTTTTACATTTACAAAAAAGGACCGTGCAGCGGCTTTTTCAGAGTAGTATTGTATATCCCGCAAATCTTGTCGGAAGTCGTTATCGGTTTAATTTTTATTAAATTGTGCAACAGCGTAATACCGACTTTTGCGAAACAAGTGTTTGGAATGGAAAACGTGATGGGATTTCTTGAAAATCCGGATACAAGTTTGTATTTCGTATTCTTTTTCAATTCGCTATTCTGGTTCGGCGTCAATATGCTGCTTTATTCGAATACTATGAGCGCGATAAACGAGTCGATTATAGAATCTTGCCATTTGGATGGAGCAAATCGGATTCAGGAGTTCTGGTATATTGTTTTGCCGATGATTTATCCCACTTTGGTTACGATGATTGTCGTTATGGTGTCGTCTACATTTACCGAGCAATTCAGGATGTATACTTTGTTCAGCAACAGAGGCGATTCGATCGGAAATATAGGCTATTTCCTCTATTTACAAGTGCAGAAAAGCGACGTTTGGGTGCCTGCCGGAACGACAAAAGTTCCGTATACGGTATTGTCCGCTATAGGATTAATGTTGACGGCGGTGGTATTGCCTACCACGTTAATAGTTAAAAAACTGTTGACGAAATACGGACCGAGAGAGGATTAAATCGTGAGCAAGACAAACATAAACTTAAGAAACGGAAAACTTAAAAAGGAATCTAAAAGCGTTTCCGATAGGATTTTATTTACCGCAATAATAATTCTTCTTGTCGCGGTTACGGTATTTTTGGTGGTAACGTTATTATGGGGGTTGATCACCTCTTTAAAAAGCGAGCGGGATTATCTGAAAAATATGTTCGGTTTTCCTAATCTCGATCCGTCGTATAAGCGAAACAGCAGAGAGCAATTTTTTCATTTGCAGAATTATTCCGATATTCTCAAAAATTTCTCTTTAACGCTTGACGGTTCGTATTATAAAGGCAACGTTTCGGTATATAAACAAAGCACGACGGGCTTTTTCGGAATGCTGATAAATACTTTGTTATACGCGGGCGTAGGCGGATTGATTTGCGCTTTGGTTCCGGCTATGACGGCGTATTTGTGCGCGAAATATAAATATAAATTGAGCGGCGTCGTATACGTCGTTTACATCATTATAATGTGCGTGCCTATCGTAGGTTCGCAGCCCACGCTGATCAGTTTCCTGCGCAACACGGGGCTTTACGACACGTTTTTCGGCAATTATTTGCAAAAAATGTCCGGAGCGGGTATGTATTTCTTTGTATATTACGCGTTTTTCGGCGGTTTGTCCAACACTTACAGAGAGGCGGCGGAAATAGACGGCGCGTCGGAAATGACGATTCTTTTAAGAATTTATTTTCCGCTTGCCATGAAGATGATCGCAACGGTATTTTTAATTCAATTCGTTGCGCTCTGGAACGATTATCAGACGCCGTTATTGTATTTGCCTACGCATCCTACTCTTTCTTACGGCGTATACCTGGTAGCAATCGACCCTCCTTCGGGAATAAAACTCAGCGACGTTCCGCATTCCGTTTCGGCGTGTATGATGCTCGCTTTGCCGATATTGATTGCGTTCGTAATATTTAAGGATAAAATAATGGGTAATATTTCCTTGGGTGGAATTAAGGAGTGAAAATGATGTCATCTGTTAAAAAGAAAGGTTTGATTATCGCCTTATCTGCGGCATGCTTACTGTGCGCGGGATTAGCGACAACGAGCCTCGGTAAAAAATCGGATCTTCGAGCAGAAGCGGCGACCGTGGTCGGGGTTGAACTCTCCGATTTATATAACTACGGAGAAACGGTGGTTCTGCCGGGTGGTGCGGAGATCGAATATCAAGGAAATAAGCTTGCGGCAAGTAAAAGCTATCTCGTTTTTCCCGACGGCAACGCGCGGGTTAAAGACGAATACACGCTCGATCAATACGGTTGTTATGAAGCGGTTTTTGAAGCCGAGGCGAACGGGCTTGCCGTTACGGCGACTAAAAGTTTTACCGTAAAAAAGAGTTATTATTCAGTTGATAAAAACTCGACTATAAGTTACGGCGAACTTAATAAATCTTTCGCAAATATGGGTTATAAAAAGGGTATAAAAGCAGAATTGACCGAGGGCGGCACGCTTTATTACAATAAGCCTATAAATTTATACGAAAGCAATAATTTTGAACTTATATATCTCAATTGCTTGCAGTTCGATACCGTGTGCAAGGGAATGACCGTGCGCCTTACCGACTGTTACGATCCGTCGGTATACGTCGATTTGCATTACGTAAGAGGAAATTACGATTATCAGACTTATGTAGACGTAAGCGCATACGGCAAGAAAAAAGCGGGTGTTTCCGCATCGGAAAACGGAAGTATAGTAATCGACGGCGAGAATTATTCGTTAGTAAATAGTTTCAACGATAGCAACGGAACGATAATCACGGGAAATCTTAACGTAAACAAGAATTATTATAATTTCGGTTTCGTGCTGGATACTACCGACCATAAAAACATCAAGGTATACGTCAATCATACGAACGGTTCTAATACCGCGCTCGTAAGCGAACTTAATAACAAAGATATTTACGATTATGGTTTTGACGGCTTTACCGACGGCAACGTCTATCTTTCGGTTACCGCTTCGGGACTTGTCGGCGTTGAAAGCGCGTCCGTTGAGATCGGCAGAATAATGGGCGATAGCAACGGCGATTTGGCTTATGCAGAATACTGCGAGGACGATACCGCTCCGATTTTTATCGAAGAGAACGCCGTATCGCAAAGAAAAATCGTAGCGAACAGCGTTTCGGTAAAAATACCGACGGTGTACGCTTATGACGATACGGGCGTACGAGGCGACAGTCTTGCCGATTATGTTGTCTGGTATAACAGAGGCACGGCGTCGGAAAAGATGGTTAAAGTGGAAAACGGCAAATTTTTCCCTACTGCGGTCGGGAAATATACCATTGAATACACCGCAACGGACTATTTTAACAACAAAGGCGTATACAGTATCGTATTAAACGCTACCAAAGACGGAGAACAAGGCATCAAGTTTGAAATCACGTCGCCTTTAACAGGCGTCGAAGCGGGAAGAACGATTAAATTCGATAATTATTCGATAACGGGAATCAACGGCGAAGTAAGCGTAAAAATAATCGTTACCGATCCGAAAGGAACTCGACAAGAGTTGACTCAAAACGACGAGTACCTTGTTGAGTATTCCGGCGAATATAAGGTCGATTATTTATATGAGGACGTTTTATATTCCGGAGAGAAAAGCGTGTCTTTTACCGCGGTTTCATCTCAAAATCCGATTTTTGCGGCAGACGGCGTAAGTTTTAACCGTTATTATATAAACGGATATATGTATTCCGTGGAAAAACCGAAAGCATATACTTATTCGGAAAACGGAGCGGCACCCGTGGCGGTGGAAACGTACGTTAAATTCGACGACGGTGAATTCAATAAAATCGCGGACGAAAAAAATATAACGATAAACGCAAACAAAAAAGTACGATTCAAATTCAAGTGCGAAGGTAGCGATGTGGAATTTTTATCGGAAGAAATTAACGTTGTCGGCGTAAAAGCGAATGACGGCAGTCTGGATATTACGAAATTCTTTGTCGGAAACGTAAAATCGGTGTATACGGATAGAAACGGAACGACTTATACGGTTGATAATAACGGCACGATTGAATTTATCAATCCTTTGTTATTCAACAAAGCGTTTAACTTTAAATTCATGATTCCGTCGGCGAATTCCGTAAGTAAAATGATTATATGCTTAACGGATTACTATAACGCAAACAACGTATTAAAAATCGAGTTTACCGAGAGTAACGCCTTCTCCGTAAACGGTTCTTCAAAAAGAACGATGACGAACGGTTGGAAAGGGTATACGACGGAAATAGCTTATAGCGACGGTAATTTAAAAATAGGCGATGCGTCCGTAAGTTATAATAGCGTGTTTGAAAGCGGATTGTGCTTTTTAAGCGTCGATTTTGAAAGTTCCGAAGCAACCGATTTAACCGTAAACGAATTGTGCGCTCAATCGTTTGCGAACGTAAAGTCGGACAACATAGGACCTATACTCTATTACAAGAGCATTGAGAAGGTCGCGCCGCTCGGTTCAACTCTAATTATACCTAAACCGTATGTGGCAGACGTGTTGTCGCCCGCATCCTTGGCAAATCTTATGATGTCGGTATATAAAAACAATAAAATCATTGCCGACGTAAACGGTATAACGTTAAAAGATATCAACGATTTCACGAAAGAATACGCTATATTGCTTGACGATTACGGAGTTTATAAAGTTATTTATAGTTATTCCGACGCTTACGGAAACGCTGTAGAACAGGCGTACTCGAGATTTACCGTGAACGTAATCGACGTTGAAGCGCCCGTAATAACCGTTAACGAAGACATTTCAAAAACGTTTACGGTTGCATCAAATACCGAAGTCCCCGTTATAGATTATTCCGTAAGCGATAACTATACGGAAGAAAAGCGGCTTACGGTGTGGGTTGTCGTAAAAGACGATTTATTCAACACCGTTTCGGCGGAAAGAAACGCAAAAAATATCAATTTGCCGAAGGCAGGCGAATATACGGTATATATTTACTGTAAGGACGCGGAAGGCAATACGTCTTATATCTCGTACAAAGTAACGGCTCGATAAGGAGATTTTTATGAAAGGAAAACGTAGTTTTTTAAAACATATAACAGCAATACTTCTTATTGTTGTGTTTGCCTTTTCGTTTGCGGCGTGCAAAAAGTCTGATAACGGCTCTTCTTCGTCCGATTCGGATTCGTCAAATACTACGGACGTAACGCAAGACGCAAACCACAATTTTTCGTATACGGAAACGGATAATTACCTCCTTAAAGACGGGGCGACCGAGTATAAAATCGTAATACCGTCAGGCAGCGTAAGTACCGAACTGAGCGTTGCGAGAGACGAACTTGTAAGATTGTTTAAAGAGGCGACGGGCGTTACTTTGCAAGTCGTTGCCGACACGGGTTTAACCCACTCTTCGGACAACAAATATATATCTCTCGGAAACACGACCGTATATAAGACTTGCGGATTGAATGCGGATACTTCCGCGCTTAAAAAAGACGGCGCGAAAATTCTCACAAAAGATAAAACGATATTCTTTATCGGCAAAACGGATAACGGCGTCTTGTACGGAGTGTACGATTTTTTAAATATGCATTTCAATTTTGAAACGTATTTCAAAGATACCTACACTCTCGATACGGGCGTAAGGAATCTGAAACTTATGAACTATGACGTTACGGATATACCCGATATAGAGTACAGAACAAAAAAAGGTATAAACGTTGCCACGACTGCCGAAGTAAACGACACTATGTTCGCTTACAGAATGAGAACGCTCGATTCTTACAACGATATGTTTTTACCCATTCATTCCGGCAGCGATAAAACGTCGAGTTGGAAAGTAGATCATAACAGTTTCTATTTCTTACCAAAAGAAGACTATTTTGAAAGCAAGCGTAATTTTTATTCGACCGACGGACTACAACTTTGCTTTACCGCTCACGGTAATACCGACGATTTTAATCTGATGGTTGATTTGTGCGCGGAAAAAATCACCAATTCCTTGCGGTGGTATGATCCGATAAATTATCCGAATTATAACGCCGTCGAATTCGGTATAAACGACTTTTTCTCTTTGTGCGATTGCGACGCATGCAAAAAATGCGCGCAAGGTAATAACAATGCGAAATCCGCCGCGATTATAATCTTTTTGAACAAAGTGGGCAAAAAGGTCAACGACTGGATGAACGATAATACAGAATATAAAAGGGAAGGGTTCAAGTATGTATTCCTTGCTTATTCCGACGCGTTACAGCCTCCGTTCAGAAATTATTCAACCGGCGTATGGAATATGTCGGACGAATTGAAATCTCCCGAAGGCGTATATCTCGTTCCTTTCGTGGCGCAGGATAAATTCAACTATTCAAAAAGCGTTTACGATGCAGATAACAACTCTATAAGGCAATTTGTACAAGATTGGGCGACCGTTTACGAAAACTGCATGTCTTGGTCTTACGGAACGTTTTTTTACGACTATCTTTGTTTTTACGATAGTTTCGGTTTTTACTCAAACTATTATAAACTCTTAAAAGAAAACAAGTATATGTTTACGTTCGTACAGATTCACGATTGCCAAAGAGGCGCGGACACGGGATTCGGCGTTTTGCATAGTTATTTATGCAGTAAGCTTGCGTGGAATTCCTCTTTGGACGTAAACAAGCTCGTAGATAACTACTTTAAGGCGATGTATAAAGACGCCGCCGACGAAATGAAAGAGTTATTTACGCAGGAACGCTTGTGGTTTGCCACGGAAAACGCAAAATCTTCGTTGACGACAAGTACTTCTCTCACGGCGACCGAAAAGGATAAATTGCCGTTCGGAACGATGAACGATTTTATGAAATGTATAGACAGGGCCTATGTTAAAATCGAAAGTTACAAGAGAGATACGGCGACTTACGAAAGACTTAAAAACAATATAGACATGGAATGGATATTCCCGGCAAAGGCAATGCTCAGTTTGCACAAAGATAGTTTTACGAGTGCGGATTACGAGCAGATGAAACAAAAATTTAAAACCGTAGCCGAAACGTTGGGTTTTGCCGTGATAAAAGAAACATGGCTGAATCAATATCCGACAACGATAGACGAATATCTCGAAACGCTGTCTTAACGGGAGAAAAAATGATGAAAAAATTAAAACCTATATTCGTAATCGTTTTAGCGTTATTGACGGGGCTTTGCCTTTTCGCTTGTAACGGATGCAAGAAAAATGACGATTCGGGCAGCGGTAACAAACCAGGCGGAGATCCTTCGACTCCTCAGAATGCAATTACGCTGAATTATTACAGTAAAGACATGATATACGGCGATAGCCTGAGCCTTATCGCGACTTATGAAAAACAGTCGGGCGTAACTCTCGTTTGGTCGTCTTCCGACGAACAAGTCGCAACGGTAAACGAAGAAGGCGACGTGTCTACCGTTTCCGTCGGCGAGGCGGATATAATCGCAACTTACGGCGACAATAAGGCGACGTGCCATATCAGCGTATCGTTCGGCGAATATCTGCCGCAGTTGATTATAGAGAACGTTTCCGACGGGAATATCGTTCTTAGCAAAGGAAGCGAATATAAAATCAAAGGTTACGTTTACTTTAACGGCGCAAAATATTACGACGGCGTTGAAATCGCAAACAACGGCAAGCAACAGTCGGTCGTATCGATAAGTGAAGATCTTACCGTAACGGCAAACGACGTAGGCGAAGCCGAAATAGTGTTTTACACTCAATGGAAAGGTTTCGGCGGCTCAACGTTACAAAAAACGATAACGGTTAAAGTTGTTGAAGACGTTGAAATGAATACCTATGTGCAGGTCGGCGACAATAACGAAATTACCGATAGCATAGAGTTGAGCCTTGTCGATGAGTGGCAAGGAAAGCATTACGATAGTTTTGCCGCTTTAAGCGTCGATTTTATGGTCGGCGGCGAGAAAATTCAAAAGGAATATGAATTTATAAAAGAGGACGGAACGAACGTAATTTCGGTTGAAGGTAATAAAATTTACGCCGAGAATATCGGCAGCACCTATATAACGGTAAAATGCGTAGACGGCGGCAAGGAATATACTAACGTAATCAACGTTACGGTTGTTTGTCCTACCGAAAGTTACGAAGACCGTCTTGATTATTGCGTAAGCGACGATTTTGCCGTAAACGAGATTTTCGGCGACGGCGCGGTGATACTTTCGGCGTATCAAGGAAACAGAGAACTTACCGTAAAACGCGGAAAGATTCTTGAAGGCGTTGTGGTAAACGGAGCCGAAACCGAGAAACTCACTTTACTTTCGTCGCTCGGCGGATTTATGTTCGAGAACGTAAACGCATACACTGACATGATAGCAACCGCCGAAGAATTTGTAAACGTATTTAAACTTGCAAACGGTAAAATAATAGACGGATATTATTATCTTGCAAACGATATAACCGTTGACATGACTGCACAAACGGGAAGTTATTACGAACTTAACGGCAAACAGAACAAATATTTTCAAGGAATATTCGACGGGCAAGGTTATACCTTAAACGCAACCGTAGGCACATATGGGTTGTTCGGCGGTTTCGGACACGGAACGATAATCAAAAACACGCATTTCAACTTTACTTTCTCGATAGCTGATAACGCTTCTATTAAAACGGCGTGCGGTCTTGCAAGAAACGACGGCGCGGTGTTCGCGCAAGGTAAGTGGGACGTAAAATTCAGCAATCTAAAAGTAACTACTACGAATTATTTCGACGGTAGCGACGGTACAAGCAAAAGGTCTTACGCTCTTACCGACTTTATGAATTACAGATTGTCGATGGAAGACATATTTGTAGTGATCAACGGCGCTTCGGTAGATTACGTCGATTATACAAGTCAGGTCGGCGCGTTGTTCAGGGTCGATTGCAATTCTATGTGCGCTTCGTGTAACTCTATGTATAACGGCGGTTTTAGGAATATAAGGGTTGTAACGGGAACGTTTATGCCTATATCTAACGGACAATACGGTTCGTTAAGCGGCAACTTGTCGTATTACACCACTTATGCGCATAACGATTACGTTTCTTCTAAAACCGACAAGAAAGCGATAGTGGGCAGCAGAGGCGGCATGGCGGAAAATACGGCGTTTTGTAAAATTACGCCGAATAAAGACACGTCCGACGCGCAAAATCGTTTATTCGGAGAAGTTTATTTTAACGATTCCATAACGGGCGAACTTAAATCCACAAAGTATGCTTGGGTATATTCTTCGAGCGTATCGGACGGCGGCATTTACAGATACGATACGATTGCGGATTTATTAAGCGATAGCGTTACGAAAATCGGTACTTGGACGGTAGGTTAAAGTGGCAGGTTTGTATGAAATATAGATTTCCGAAACACGGAGAATTAACGGTTTACGGATATAACCGAGATTTAACGGAATATGTAACAGAAAAACAATTACTTGACGAAAATTTATGGAAATTATTTGTAAACCAATACAGAACTCATTCCGATAAAAACGGAGATTGGCGCGGAGAGTATTGGGGCAAAACAATGCGCGGCGGTTGTCTTATCTACGAGTCGTATAAGTCGGAGCGTTTGTACAACGTTCTTGCGGCGACTGTAAAAGAGATGATTTCCGTGCAGGAGAAAAGCGGCAGATTGTCGACGTATCCGATAGAAATCGAGTTTAACGGTTGGGATATGTGGTGCAGAAAATACGTTATGCTCGGCATGCTGTATTTTCTTCCGATTTGCAAAAGCAAAGATCTGGAACGGCGGATAATCGTTTCGCTGAAAAAACAAGCCGACTATATAATCGACCATATCGGCGCGGAAGAAGGCAAAAAGAGCATTTTAGATACTTGCAAGTTATACGGCGCAATGAATTCCTGTTCGATATTGGAAGCGTTCGTTAAACTGTACGGCGTTACGAACGAAAAGCGGTATCTTGATTTTGCCGCTTACATAGTCGGCTGCGGATTCAGCAAAAATTTGAATCTCATCGACGAATGTCTGAAAGGTCAAACTCCGCCGTATATGTTCCCCGACGTTAAGGCTTACGAAATGATGAGTTGTTTCGAGGGGTTGAACGAATATTACAAGTACGTAAAAGACGATAAATACCTGAAAGCAATCGAAAATTTCGTAGATCGGCTGGTAAAGACCGATTACACGATTATAGGTTGTTGCGGTTGTTCGGGAGAAATGCTCGATAACTCTTCTGTAACTCAAACGAATTTCAGCGACGATATTATGCAGGAAACTTGCGTAACCGTTACCTTTATCAAACTGTGCGCGAAACTTTATTTAACGACGGGTAACGCTAAATATCTGGATTATATCGAGCAATCGTCTTATAACGCGATGTACGGTTCGGTAAACGACACCGAACAGACCATGAAAAAGACGGAAGGCGACGTTTGGGTGGGGGACGACTGTTATCACGTAGACCACGAAGCTTTCCCGTTCGACAGTTACAGTCCGCTTGTGTATAATCGTCGCGGCAAAAAAGTCGGCGGGTTTATGGTGATGGAGGACGGCAGGTCTTACGGCTGTTGCGCTTGTATCGGCAGCGCGGGCATAGCGATTGCAAATCTTGCGGCGATAAGCATAGGCGACGGCGGATTTTCGGTAAATTTATACAATCCGCTTGCGTTTAAAACGGTATATAACGGCAAGGAACTTAAAATTACCGTAAACGCGAACGTATATGCCAAAAACAAAGCGATTATAAAGGTTTGCGGAAATAACGAGAGGTTTAAATTAAAACTCAGAATTCCGCGTTGGATGGAAAACCTGAAAATATGCGTAGACGGCAAAGAAATCGATACGATAGTTGCGGACGCATACATAAGCCTCGATCGCGAATGGGAAAAGAGCGTAATAGAGTTGAAATATTCCGCTCCGATAAGGGAAAGAGTGCTGAACGGAAAGGTCGCTTTTACGAAAGGTCCCGTTGTTTTGGCGAGAGATATAAGACTTGACGATATACAAAAGCCTTTAAATATAAAGGCGAAAGACGGAAAGGCGTTGCGCGCAAAACTTGTTAAAAATCAAATATTCAAGAGCAACGCAACTTACAAAATTCACGTCGGAGATAGCGATATATTAGTATGCGATTATGCTTCGGCGGGTAAAAATTACGATTCGGACAGCAGTTGTATTACTGTCTGGGAAAATATCAGGAGGTGGAAAATATGAGGAACTACGAACAACCGAAGTTGGAAGTGTTGTCGTTTGCAAGCGACGTCATTACCGCTTCAACATTCAATGAGCAGAACGATAATGCCATTGAGAATCCGTGGAGCATGGGGGAATTCGACAAATGAAAAAGACTAAAATCATCAATTTAATGTGTTTGTCCTTAATTCTTTTCTTTTCATTGATTATAGGCGTAAACATGAGCGTAAAGGTCAATGCCGAAACCGCCGGCGCCGGAACGGAAACCACGGAAACTGCCGGAACCACGTTTGAAATGGTTTACGGCGCGTCCATTCGTATAGGCGAAGGACAGGTAAACGGTAAGGACATGACCAACGGTTTGCGTTTTCAGGTAAAGATGGACGAATCTACCGCAAAGTCTATCAACGGAGGAACGAAAAAACTTTACGTTTTGATTGCGCCTGCAACAATCGTAGATTTAACGAGCGATGCGCAAATAGAGGCGCACAAGAGTGTAATCGAGGGCTATAAAGATAAGTGGATTCCTGTTGCCGCGAATAGCATTTACGAAAGCGTTGCTGAAAACGGCAAAAACTATTATTTTGCCAACGCCATGATTTGCAATCTTACAAGCGATTTTTATGGCGTAAAATTTAACGCGGTTGCCATAATAGAGGAAAGCGGCGAATATACGTATGCAAAAGCTTCTTCCGCTACGAGATCTATTTACGACGTGGTAAACAGCGCTGTGCTGGATGTTTATGCAGATAAAATTATAGGCAGCGAAGTTGCGGCGAACACCAAACTCGATTATGCAAAATGGTACGGTACGGAGGAATATCCCGTTGCACCCAAAACGCCGGCACAGTTTAATAAATACAACGAATTAAAGTCTACCACGCTTAAAAACTTGTCTATCGAAAGACAAGACGTTATGGTGAATAATCCCGTTGTAACAATCGACGGTAAGGAATATTCCATTCCCACCGTTCCCGAAGTTCACGGCGAGCAAGACGTTGAAGTAATCGTAGAAGGAGCAACCGTAACCGTTCCCGTAACGATAATCGACGCCGTCATTACCGATTTTGAAACTTTTAAGTCCTATACTATGTATAGCACGTCAGAAAGCGTCGATTTAAAAAACAAAGGCAAATATTTTGTTTTAGGCGGTGATATAGACGCGGCGGGTCAGAGCGTATCAGACTACAATAACAATGGTAACGCAACAGCATATACCGAGTACGGCAAAGGATTTGCCGGAACAATCGACGGAAGAGGTTTTTCGGTAAACAATTTGGAATATAAACCGTCTGACACAAATCAATGGAGAGTGCAGGGTTTATTTGGCGGACTTGTCGGCGCTACCGTAAAAGATATAACTTTCAATATATCTACGTTTGGCGGAGACAATGGGAATTTCTCCTTATTTGGGTGGAACATTAAGGATAGCACGTTTAAAAACGTAACGATAAATATCCCTGAAACTTGCGCGGCGAATTTGCAAAAGGGTGGTTTCTTTGCTGTTGAGAACAACAACGGTAAGTTTTATGATGTGACTGTAAATGCTCCCGGAACGACTATACTTTATTTGCTCGGAAGCGGTTCGAAGGGACAGTATGCAACGACGGAAAACGTTGTCGTCGATGCCGAGGAGGTAAAGTATATTTACGACTCGGTAACGAGCAAGCAAGGTGTTATCGCTCCGAGAGTTGTAACGTTAACGGGAAATCAGGATCTTTTAATGACCGACGAAACGTATTCGCTTAATATAGGCGACGAACAGACGGGCCTTACCGTAACTTCTATCCTTTGCGACGGCGAAAATTTGGGAACAGATTTAAGCAATCTTGATTTAACGGCGTTCAAGACAAATTACGCCAAACATGGCGAAAAGACTGTTGTTGTCAATGGCGTAAAAGACAATTCTAAAATAAAAATTAACGTCCCCGTAACTCTCGTCACAAAGATGATCGGTTCGGTTGAAGATTTGAGAGATATCACTCAAAATCCGACCGATTCAACCACAAAATCGGTGTTCGGATATTATAAGTTGTCTGAAAATCTGGATTGTACGGCGGCTCCCGACTGGGCAGGGTTTTCCAACAGCAATCCCAACGGTTTCTCTTGGCCAAACGCAAATAACGGATTCAGAGGAACTTTGGACGGAAACGGAAAGACTATAACAGGCTTTGCTCATAATCAGGGTTTGTTCTTTGTTCTCGGCAACGGGGCGGTGATTAAAAACGTCGATTTCGTATCGACCCGTTGGTCGGGATCGAACGACAGATTGTTCGGTATAGCGTCCTACGGCGCGAAGTATGAAAACGTAACGATCATAATGAAATCTTCGGATAATAAGGGCAATATTCCTACGGTACATTTGCTTTTTGCCGAAAGTTGTAAGGACAACACGTTTACGAATGTGTCCGTTAAAGTATATAGTGACGACGGAATTACGCTTGGCGACGTTACGACTGTATTCGGGAAGAACTTTACGGGCAATAAGTGCAGCGGCGTAAAAATCTACTGTAAGTCGCTTGTCGAACTCGGTAAAGATTCCGCAGGTTCTTCTATAACGGAATACGAAGAAGTTAGCGTGTATAATACGGAAGAGTGATTTACGATTAAAAACTTTATAATATGCCCCATGGGAAATTCTCGTGGGGCATATTAAAAATACCACTATGAAAGATTTAAAATTAAAGTTCTATTCTCCCGCCGAAGATTCTATCGAGGGTTGGGAAAAATATTCCTTCCCGATAGGTAACGGCTACGCGGGGGCGAGTATTTTCGGCGGCGCGGAAAAAGAAAGAGTGCAAATAACCACCAACGTTTTTGCAAACACATTTGAAAACGGCGGCGTTTCCGACTTTGCCGAAATATATATAAATTTCGGAGCAAAAAATTATGCGGACTACGTAAGGCGGTTAGACGTTTTGAGAGGCGTTGCGAGTTCCGAATTTAAATTTGACAACATAAGCGTTAAAAGGGAGGCTTTTTATAATTATCCCGATAACGTTTTGGTATATAAAATATCGACGGATAAAGCGATGGATTTTTCGGTAAATCTCGTAATTCCGTATTTGGGAGCAAGACCTGTCGAACAAGGCGGCAGAACGGGCAGTGTAAAGAGCGAAAGCGAATGTCTTATCATGCGCGGAAGTTTGCCGAGCAAAGATTTGCTTTTCGAGGGCAGGCTATTTATTCAAACTGACGGAACGGTTCGCTATGACGGCGACGCGGCGCACGTCAAAAACAGCCGCGAAAGCGTAATATTTTTTGTTTTCGATACCTCTTATAAACTTTGCCCCGAAACGTTTAAAAAGGGCGTTCATAAAGCCCTCGGAGAAGACCCGCACGAAAAAGTTTCGGCTATGTTTGCCTGTGTAAAATCTCTCGGCTACGAAGAGTTGTACAAACGCCATATAAACGATTTTGCCTCGATTATGAACAGGGTTGAGTTTGATTTGGGCGGCGAGGAGGACGACAGGACCACAGAAGAATTGCTTGAATCGAACAGGCGTGGTAATTTCGAGCCGTATCTCGAAGAATTATATTATCAATACGGCAGATATTTGCTGCTTTCTTCCTCGCGAAAAGGCACGCCGCCTTCTTCGCTTCAAGGCGTGTGGACTGCGCACGATAAATCGCCGTGGGGGAGCGGCTTCTGGCACAATATCAATATTCAGATGAATTATTGGGTTGCTTTCAGTACTAATATAGCGGAAACGTTTGAGGCGTATGTGGAATTTAACAGAGCGTATATGCAAAGCGCGAAAGAAAACGCCAAGGACTGGATAAAATATACCAATCCCGAAAATTACGCCGAGGATTGCGGCTGGATAATCGGTACGGGCGCGTTTTGTTACGAAGTGGAAGGGTTTAATCCGTACACTCATTCCGGTCCCGGTACGGGTGCGCTGACAACCAAACTCTTTTGGGATTATTACGATTTTACGAGAGATAATAAAGTGTTGAAAGATTGCGTTTATCCCGTGATTCACGGAATGAGCAGGTTTTTAACCAAGTGCGTAAGAAAGTACGAGGACGGCAGGTATTTGTGCAGTTATTCCGCTTCTCCCGAACAAATTTTGTCGGGGTGGTGGGTAAACGAACACGAATATCAGCAATATATTCAGACGGTCGGCTGTTCGTTCGATCAGCAAATGATTTACGAGAACGCCAAAGACGACCTCGAATGTTCGGCGAAACTCGGAATAACCGACGAAATAACCGAGAAAGAGCGGGTGCAGATAGAAAACTACGACCCGATAAGAATAGGTTACGACGGGCAGATAAAGGAATACGACGAAGAACATTTTTACGGGGAATTCGGCGAGGCGAAGCACAGGCATTTATCGCAACTCGTTGCGCTGATGCCGGGAAGAACGATTTCAAGAAGTACGCCGCGCTGGCTCGATTCGGCAAAAATTACGCTACAAAAGCGCGGAGATAAGTCTACGGGTTGGGCGCTTGCTCATAGGCTTTGTTCATGGGCGAGAGCTTGCGACGGAAATCACGCTTATTCGCTGTTGCAAGAACTTTTAAAGAATAAAACGCACCCCAACTTATGGGACGTGCATCCGCCTTTTCAGATAGACGGGAATTTCGGCGCGGTTGCGGGAATGACGGAAATGCTCGTGCAAAGTCAGGACGGCGTGATTTCTATTCTGCCCGCTCTTCCCGATAAGTGGAAAAACGTGCGCGTTAAGGGATTGAAAGCGCGCGGAAACTTTACGATAGATTTATCGTTAAGCGGCGGCAAACTCGATTTCGTCGATATTTATTCCGAAGTCGGCGGACAAGTTAAAATCGGGTACGGCGATATACAAAACGTTATCGTAACTTCTTGCGGCAAGACGATTGATTGTCAAAAAACGGCTATTGTTTCGTTTGAAACGCAAAGCGGAAAAACTTATCGCTTGACGGGATTCGGGAAGGTCGAGCCGCCGATAATCGCGGAAGATTTTTCGGCAGAGTGGAAGGAAAACGGCGTTCTGCTCTCTTGGAAAAACTGTGGGAAATTTGCCGTTTACCGCGGCAAAGACAGCGAGAAAGATTATCGCTTTATAGGTCTTTCCGATAGCGGAAGTTTTCTCGACGGCGAATATAATGAGAAAAACAAGGCTTTATTAACTTATAAAGTCGTTGCGGTTACAAGCGTAAAGCACGATAGCGCGATGAGCGGAGCGGTGGCGGTTGTAAACCCCGCGACGGAACTTGAAAAAGAAAGATATAAACTTAAATTCAGAATGAACAATATCAATTTGGAGTGATTTTGCGCGAAATGTTTTATAACAATCAAAAAATGAAAGAGATTTTACAAGACGAATCGCTTGCAAAATTAAGAGATTTAATGTTTCCGTCGGAATATAACGCATGGATAACCGACGACGATATTACGCCCGAAAAAATGTCGGAAAGTTTCAGAGGGGTAGGGGATTACGCCGAAAGACTCAACTTTTTAAAAACGCATATAGAAACGGGCGAAATTACGAGAGAAAAGGTATATTCCGAAAGCGAAGTTAGATCCGATTCGTCGAAAGTCGGCGTGCAGGTTTTGGAATATCGCAATCGCGGAAGCAATAAGGTCGCGATAATTATTCCGGGCGGCGGATATAGCAACGTTTGTTCTTTCTGCGAGGGGTGGCCGATTGCGCAAGAATTGTTCGAGCGCGGCTATAATTGTTTTGTGCTGTACTACCGCGTGTTCCCGAACGCTTATATGCCGAACCCCATAGAGGACGTAGCAAGGCTTGTAAAAAGAATTAAGGAAAATTATCCCGACCTCGATTTAAACGGTTATCTTATGCTCGGATTTTCGGCGGGCGGTCATCTTGCCGGAATCTGGGCTACAAAGCAGGGGTATTACCGATACGGTTTACCTAAGCCGAAATATATTGCGCTTGCGTATCCCGTTATAGATTTATCGCTTAATAAGGGCGTTTCTTGTCAAAATTGCCTTCATAAAGATTGTTCCGGGGAGGATTTAATCAGGTATTCCGTTTTTACGAACATAGACAAAGATTATCCCGTAACTTATTTATGGCAAGGCAAGCGCGATCAGTGTATAAGTTTTGATAATTCCGTGGTTATGGATAAGGTATTAAAAGAAAACGACGTAAAGCATAAGTACGTTGTATACGACGATACTTGTCACGGGTTCGGCGTCGGCGTGGGTACTTGCGCCGAAGGTTGGATAGACAAAATGATTAAATATTTTGAAAGTGCCGATGAGGCATAAAGGAGAGAATATGAAATTAGACAAAGATTTTATATGGGGCGTTTCGGCGTCGGCATATCAGATAGAAGGCGCGGAAAGAGAGGACGGAAGGGGCGCGAGCGTTTGGGACAGCGAGTTTTCCTCAGGACACGTTCTCGGCGATATGAACGGAAAAATCGCGTGCGATCATTATCACAGATATAAAGAAGACGTTGCTCTTTTGAAAAAATTAGGAATAAAAAACTACCGTTTTTCGGTTAGTTGGCCGAGAATTATCCCGAATGGTACGGGAGATATAAACGAAAAAGGCGTGGAGTTTTATCAAAATCTCGTTGACGAACTTATAGCCGCGGATATTACGCCATGGGCTACGATTTATCACTGGGAATTGCCGCGTAAACTCTACGAGCAAGGCGGCTATTTAAACGGAAAATTTTCCGATTGGTTTGCCGATTTTGCGGCGAAAGTAGTTGAAATTTTCGGCGATAAAGTTACGAACTACATTATTTTCAACGAACCGCAATGCGTTGTTGAAGAAGCGCATTATTCGGGCAATCACGCGCCGTTTTTACGCCTTACGAGAAAGGAACTTTTCCGTGTTTCGCATAACTTGCTTCTGGCTATGGGTAAAGCCGAAAAATCTATGAGAAAGGCGGCGAAACATAAGTTGAATCTGGGTATTGCGCCTTGCTTTACGCCTATGATGCCGTTAAACGAAAAAGACGAGATAAGCGCGCTGAAATATAATTTTGCTCCGAGCGGCGATTTTTACGACGGCTGCTTTTTTACGGACGCGCTCATAAAGGGCGAATTCACCGATGAATATAAAGAATGGTTCAAAAAGTACGATTATAATCCGTCCGAAGAAGATATGAAAATAATAAAAAGCAATCTCGACTTTTTCGGCGCAAATTTATATAGAGGGTTTTACGTTGAAAAGACGGTTGACGGAATGAAAAGAAAACCGATTGCGCCGAACGAAATGCTCACGGCTATGGATTGGCAGATAACTCCAGAAGCGGTTAAATACCTTGCTAAATATTATTACGAAAGGTATAAGTTGCCGATTATTCTCACCGAAAACGGCATCGGGCTTAACGAATGGAAAACGCTGAACGGCGATATCCCCGACGATTTGCGAATAGATTATATGAAGCGGCATATCGCAAACATGAAAGAAATTGCCGAAAAGTACCATGTAAAAGGCTATTTTTACTGGTCGTTTATGGATAATTTCGAATGGTCGCTCGGATATTCCAAACGATTCGGGCTTGTATACGTCGATTATAACACATTAGAGCGAATCCCTAAAAAGAGCGCGTATTGGTATAAAAAAGTAATCGAATCCAACGGAGAGGAACTTTAAAAATATGGAAGTATACGGAAAATTTAAAAACGAACTCGGCGGGTATATGCTAGATAAGTTGCCCGACGCGGGAAATTACGAATATATACTTAAAAACGACGAGATCCTTATAAAACTCGATCAGTACGGAATAATAACGGCGCAGATAAATCCGCCCGTCGGCGAAGCCGTTTTTAAGCGCGAAGAAAGAGAAATCGGCTCGCCCGTAAAGGTGCTTATTTCGGACGGGGAAAAGGTTTACGATAACTTCGGTGTTTTATCCGCGGACAAGTTGACGATTGACTTTTTGCCGAGTTTATCGACTTATAGCCTCACTTTCGGCGAAACGGTTGTCAAAACCGATATTTTAGTCCCCGAAAAGGGCAAGAGATTTATCGTGAACGTTACGATAACGAACAACGGAAAGGAAGATAAAAAGTATCGGATTTTAAAGTGCGCGTTCCCGCACCTTAACGAACTTTTGATGGCTCCGTGGGATAAACCCGAATGGTACACGAGAACGGAATATTTAAAAGATAAAAAAGCGTTTTTGACGACTAAATTTTCGGTCGCGGGGAAAAAGGAAGAGAGAAGATATTTAACCGTTACGGAAAGCGACGAACCAAAATATCGTGAATTAAGCCTCGAAAGACTTACTACGTCTACTAAGAATTTTACCGCCGTTCCGAGCGTTATAGGCAAAAACACCGAGGACGTTTTATATGCGTTCAAGCAATGTGTTTCGGGGTTATCCGAAATTGCGGTGAGAAGCGGCGAAAGTTATTCTTTTACGCAAGTGTTTTCCGTAACCGACAACGAAAAAAATGTTTCGGAGGATATAGCGGCGGCGAAGAAATATTTCGATAGCGCGGCGCAAGAAAACGAGCTTAAAAAACTCGAAAAGAAATATAACGAACTCTTCTCGGTGAGGACGGTAAAAACAGGGAATGCCGATTTCGATAAATTCGTAAACGGATTTTTGCCGCTCGAAATGTATTGGGTTTCCTCGCTCGACAGAGGTTGGCCGACGGGTATGCGCGGAGTGCGCGACGCCGCGAACGACTTCGACGGGATGCTTTGCTACGACAAAGAAATGTGCAAAGGCGTTATCGAAAACATTTTCTCAAAGCAGCGCAGCGATGGCTGGTATCCTCGTCAGGTTCCGTTCGGAAGCGGTACGAAGTTCGATTTGAGAGAATTCGTCGATTCGGCGTGTTTCTTTACCGAATACGTTTACGATTACCTTGCTTACACGGGCGATTATTCTATCCTTGAAAAAAAATATCTTTATTATGACAACGAAACCGCCGAAACGGGATTGACGCACCTTAAAAAGGGCATGGATTACCTTATCGCGGAAGATTCGCTCGGCGTTCACAGGCTTGTGAAAATGCGCGGCGGCGATTGGCTGGACTGCCTGAGCGGAGTGGGCAAACGGGGCAAAGGCGAAAGCGTAATGGTTTCGTGCCAACTCGTTATGTGTCTCGATTATTTAACGCAAATACTTGAAAAACTCGGTTCGAGCGAGGGAATCGAAAAGTATACGACAGCAGCCGAAATACTTAAAAAAGCGATAAACGAAGCCTCTTTCAACGGCAAATTCTATAACGCCGTTTATACGGATAACGGCAATTGGTTGTTCTCGGAGAAGGACGAGGACGGTAAAAAGCGCGTTTACGTTCCGACTAACGCGTATGCGGTTATAAGCGGAGTCGCCGAAGGAAAAGATAATTCGATTTTTAATGAAATAGAAAAACTTAAAACAACGGACGGATACAAACTTTTCTCCGAGCCGCTCGGCGGAAGTTTTATAGACGGCATCGGCAAAATGGGTACGGGAGATTTTCAGCCGTATTTTGCCGAAAATGCAAGCGTTTATAACCACGGTTCGCAGTGCTTTTTGATCCGCGCGCTCGCAAAAGCGGGAAGATACGAGGAGATTTCCGGCGTTTTGGGCTACGCGATGCCTCTTTATGCGGATAAACATTCGCCCGAAAAAGTTTGCGCAGCGCCGTATGCCATAACGAATTGTTATCATTTGGTTCCGTCGTTTTACGGCAGAGCGGGATTTTCGTTTTTAACGGGAAGCGTCGCGATGATAGAACGCGCTATCTATTCGTGGGTGTTCGGCATAAACTTTACGCTTGACAATTTGGTAATAACTCCGTGCGTTCCGAAAGAATATGAAAACGCCGAAATACAAACGCCGTTTAACGGACATAAAATAACGATAAAATACGTCGGTTACGGCTCTGAAATCGCAAGCGCGGATATAGGCGGAAAAGCGGTTGATTGTTTCAACGAACGGTTGGTAAAAATAGATAAATCAGCGATTAAGGCTGATTGTATAATTACAATACAATTAAGCAAAGCATAGACAATGGAGAAAAACAGATGTTGAAAGGAATAAATAAAATAATATCGCCCGAGCTCATTAAAACGCTTTGCGAAATGGGGCACGGCGACGATTCGCTCGATACTTTCAAACGAAAAATATAAGGGCGACGCCATAATAAACAAAACGTTTACGGTGAACTGTTTAACGAAGGAAATTCGGAAAAATAATGGAGAACGCCCTAAATATTACGTCGAAAACAATCATCCCGCCATAATCGATGCCGAAAAGTTCGGCAGAGTGCAGGAAGAACTTGCAAGAAGAATCGGAAAGAAAAAAGTTAAAGAAATCGGCACTAAAACAGAGCAGGGCAAATATTCAAGTAAATACGCTTTGACGGAACTGCTCATCTGCGGGGAGTGCCATACGCCATACAGACGGTGTACCTGGACGGCTCACGGGGAAAAGCGAATAGTGTGGCGTTGTGTCAAGCGTCTGGATTATGGCAAAAAATATTGCCATAACTCGCCAACCTTGGAAGAATCTCGCATACAGGCGGCAATCGTAAATGCAATACAAAAATTTGCCCAACAGGATCCGCAACTGCTTAAAAACCTTAAATCTCATACAGAAAGAGGTATTAACGACGCCGTGCGTGAGGATGATAGCCTTGATATTCAATTAAGACTTGCCGCTGTAGAAAAAGAGATAAACGAATTATTCAATACGATTTCCGTGGATACGATAGAGTCGTTCGACGAAAAGAAGGCGGAAGAATTGCTGTCAGAGAAAAATAAGTTACAGGCGGAATTAGATAGGATTGCGGAATTGAATCAGAAAGATAAAAACAAACAATCACGCATTGCCGAAATAACGGAATTGCTCGACGGGATAAAAAACCGGACGATGGAGTACGACGATCGGCTCGTCAGACAAATAATTGAGGCGATAATAGTCGAATCGAAAGAAAAAATAAAAGTAATCTTCATCGGCGGCTATGAGATGGAGCAGGTTTTATAGTTTATTTGTCAATTCAATATCGATTGACAAAATAGTAAAAATATGATAAAATAATAATTAGGCAAAAATTTAAAAGGTGTAACACAAAGTAGTATTGTTAAAAAGTACGGATTAAACACAGTGGTAACGAAATCATCGTAAAATGATTTGTAATAAAAAGTAGAAATTAATAGTATGAGTTTGATTTTGTTGCAAGTTTGATTTGCCAAAATTATTTTTATAAAATATAGGTGGGACATATGAGAAAATTTGAAGGCGTGCATTTTTACATAAATATTAATAATTTGAATTCAATTATTAGAAAAGATGAAAATAAAAATGACGACCTAACAAGAACATTTCATGCATTAGATACATTTACATGGGCACTTGAAAATTTTGTTAACGAATTCGGCGATATTGAAATAGAAAAATTTACGACATCCAGATATCATTTTTATTTTTCTTGTGGGGTATCAAATAATGATAGCAAAATAACTTCGTTAATTGAAATAATAGTTTTTTCAAAAACATTGGCAAAAACGCTTGCTGCGATTGGAAAATATCAATCAATGCAAGAATTTACAATTGGTATAGGGTGTGATTGGGGGCAATACACAGAGTATAATTTTTCAAATACGGAGCCAAAATTTGAGGAAATGACCACCATAGGTGCACCGGCTAATAGAGCAGCTAAATTACAATCCGAATGTGGTGATGGAAAAGTACTTATATCAAAGGCTTTGTATGATATAATGCCGAGGGATTTTGCTGAAATATTTTTTGGTAATGGACAACTATCCGCTAAACTGGCTTTAAAGTATTCGGATTTGACAGTATATGAAGCAAAAATAGAAGAATTATATAATCTAACAGGTTCCAGTTATGCTGATAGAGAATTACGTTGGATAGAAAAAGCTAAAATCCATGCTAACGAAACTAATCTATCAGAGGTGAAATTTTCAGAAGCGAAAGCGAAACTCGATTATTTGCAGTTAAGTCTAAAAAATTCAAAGTGGATTGATAATGCTGTCATACTTTTTTCAGACATCAGAGGGTTTACAAATAAGGTAGATCATACAGATTTAGCGAAAATTAAACAATTAACACAAGATGTCCTTATTCAAATGAATAAAGCAGTGATGAAAGAGTCTGGTATACACGTTCAGTTTCAAGGGGATAGGGAATCTGCCATTTTTCATAGTTATTTAGATGAACCTAATAATTATATTGTGCGATCGATTACGGCAGCCATGCGTATGTTGGATTTTGTTTATGATTTTAATAAAAATAGTACTACAGATAAACTGGACATTGGTATTGGCTGTGCTATTGGTTCTGTATTTGCTACTCGAATCGGTATGCGCGGACGTAAATTTAATGTAGTTATGGGGGAAACAGTCAAAATCGCAGATAGCACGGAGGATGAAATTGCGGGTGTTGGCGACCATTGCTCTAAAACGGAAATTGCTATAACGAAAGAAATGTTTTTAGAATTGAAATCTGTCAATTCTAAACAGTCGCGTGAATATGAAAAACTGTTTTCGAATCGAAAAGTAAATGGACGAGAGTACTATGTGTGTACGACTGGATTTAGAACGTTCCAAGAAAATGCTGATTTTAAAACTCAAAATCAAAATGCAGAAAAGGCAAAACATAACAAAGGAATAAAACCATGGGGAATATAATTCTATGGGGAGATTTATTGGTGTTCCTCTCCAATATGATAGTGAGTGGTTTTCGTCATTACCCGTCGACCTTCAAGATCCACAGAAATATTATAAATCCATCGTTAGCTTATTTGATGAGATAAAAAGGCAGTTCCCCTTACTTCGTATATGTATATTGCCATCAAACAAACCTAAAACTGCGTTTATTCAAGGGTTGCTTTTACCTTTATATGTAATAAAGGAAAAATATTTGGATGTTGAACAGTATTTAGAATTTGGTTTGCCAATTTTTGCCGTAATACCCGAAAATTATCAAACAATTGGAATTAGAGTATATGATGCGTGTAAAAGAATTCTCTGGGATAACATACCAGTTGAGTATAGACATTGTATTCCGTTAAACGCAAATACAAATGATGCAAAGCGCGGGAGATATATTTGCACACATAACTCGAAAGATATTACTACAGACAACTGTGTTATACCTATTTTAAAGAGTGCCTATTTCTTATTTGAAGAATACAGAAAATATGAAAGGACTGGCAGATTTGATTTAAGCTGTTTGCCGCATGGTGAGTGCAAGGAGAGATAAAATGAAAGAAAAAGCCAAAGAATATCTGCAATTTATGAATGAAAAAATTTATTCTCAGTTGTCATATGCAGAAGCAAAACATGCTGTCTTATCAGGATTGGTAGGAGCTGCATTGTTTGCCTTGATTGGGGTTATAATCGATATTGGAGATTTAGGGTTATGTTGGCTGCAGATTATTCTTGGAGTAATGGCGGCATCGATGGTCGCAACATTAATTGTTTCCTTAGCTTCCTTTTACCCTTTTAACAAAACTCTTAATCCTAATAGAAAGTATAATTTGTTTTATTATGGAGATATAGCGAAAATATGTAATGGGGCGGAGTATATCGAAAAAATTGACGCCATTGAAGACGGAGCTGTGCAGTTGGCAGAACAAAACATATTGATATCTAAAATCATAATGAGAAAACATAAAATGTTTGTGATTGCTCTGAATTTATTGGTTGCGAGCATTTTTTTACCTTATTATCTCGGTCTTATAACATATGTATTAATACGTCAGATAAAAAAATCGAAAAGCAGAAACAAAAGCTGTAATTTAGAGAGAGAATTTTAAAATATATTAAGTAAAAACAATAGTTCAACTCAGCCTAGAAAAATAGGAAATGTATCTATTTTGAGCAGGTCTGCCAATAATTAAAAACCGCCTGTTTCAGGCGGTTTTTGTTATATTTTATTCTTGGCTGGCATAGCCAAACCGACAATTACCGTTGTAAAAAGTAACAATTCCGCTATCGGGGAAATATATCAAACTCTTGACAACAAAACGCCGACATGATAAAATCTTCATAGTATTTTTAATCGGTATCAAACAAGGGTAAAACGATGAATAACTTTGATAAAATCATTAAAAAAGTAGAAGATTTACTTAACGACCCGAAGGCGAAAAAGGACGGCAGACTTCCGTCTTCCTCGTATTTCCTTTCCGCCGACGACGTGGTATGCTTTCCGCGCGAGTTCGGCGATGCTCGTCGCCCGTATTCGTGCGACGGTCTTACGCTCTGGGCGTATTCCTCGGGCAGTATAAAAATCGAGGAGAGCATTTTCAGTTTCAACGCAGATTTCGATCGCGGCGATAAACCCCGTATCGCGTTTTACTTCGGTAAACCATCGGGTAGAAAATTCGTGCCGATTTCGATTACCGGCGCGGGCGCGAGCGATTGCGAAAAGGGCGTAAATAGGTTCGTCGTGTATACCGACGACGGAGCATATTATATTGCGAAGACGAAAGACCTTGTCGGCGGAGTAAAGGCTTTCGTCGACGAAAACAAACGCGTCCGCTTTGAATTATACCTGAAAAATACGGGCGATAAGGCTGTTAAAACCTATTTGTCGGCGTATTACGATTTATTGCTGCGCCACAGTCTTTTCGAGGGTTTCGAGGATAAGTGGTACAGGTTGGATAAGGCGACGTCCGACGGCTACGATATTTCGACCGTAGAGTATTACAGCAATACCAACGTGTATAACAATCGCGTAAAAATCACGCGCGACTATAACGGCAAGGCGTATTCGACGACTTCGCCGACAAATTTCAAGGGCGGACAGCACAAAAGTTTGTCTTCGGCGGTTTCTTTGCTTACCGGCGTTATAGAAAACCCCAAAGTCGTAACCACGTTTACGGAATCTGCGGTTTCTGCCGACGTGTTGCCGACAGAACTCAAAGCGGGCGCAAGCGTTACGGCGGATTATTCGATTTTCAGCGTAGAGCCGAACGGAAGTCCGATTGCTTTATCCGAAAGCGTAAGAAGCGGGTTTAACGAAACGTATAAAAATCTGCCGGTTGCCGAATTTACGGGCAATCCTTACGGCGTCGGAGATTTCGCGTTCAATGCGTTTCTGAAAAGCGTGATGAAACAGACCGAATTCTGCGCAAGGGCGAAGAATTACGCCGGCGCGCTCATCGGCGTAAGGGATATTTTTCAGCAACTTCAGGCTGCCATACTCTGGATACCCGATTACTGCCGCAATAAAATGGTTGAGGCGCTCAACTTTATCGGCGAAGACGGAAGACCGCCGAGGCAGTATTCTTATCCCGACAATCCGGGCGTGTTGCCTGCGATGGATTTGAGAGAATTCGTCGATCAGGGTTTGTGGATAATTTCCACGTTCTACACATATCTGTCGTTTACGGGCGATTACTCGATTTTAAGCGAGGAATGCGGATATTATAAATTCGACGGCGATAAAGTCGACTTCTCGTCGCGCCGTGATTCCGCGCTTGATCACCTCGTTGCGATTACAGATTTCCTCGTTTCAAACATAGACGAAACGACGGGGTGTTTACGGGCGTTGTACGGCGACTGGAACGATGCTCTCGACGGACTGGGCAGAACTACCGATAAAGATAAAAAGTTCGGCAGCGGCGTTTCGGTTATGGCGACTATGCAACTTTACCAAAACCTTGGCGAAATGATCGAAATTCTTGGCAAGACGGGTAAATTTACCGAAAAAATCGGAGTTTACGCCGCAGTGAAAGAGAATATCGCCAAGGGCATAGCCGAATACGCGATCGCCGTAAAGGGCGACGAGAAGAAAATCGTACACGGCTGGGGCGATAAACGCGCCTATACGATCGGCAGTTTCTGCGATAACGACGGTTTTTCGAGAGACAGCGCGACGTCGAATGCGTTCTTCGTCTTGTCGGGGTTGATAGACAGATACCCCGATATGAAAAAGCATATTCTTTCGGCGTATAAGCGGCTCGATTCCAAATACGGCATAATGACTTTCAATCCGTATTTCCCGCTTTCCAATACGGGTGTCGGGCGTATAACGAGGTTGCCGGAAGGTACTGCCGAAAACGCCGCGACGTATATTCACGGAACTCTTTTCGCTATATGGTCGCTCTTCGGCCTCGGCGATACCGAAGAGGCGTGGAAACAGATAGGCAAGATATTGCCGCTCACGCACGAATTCATTTCTACGACGCCGTTCGTAATGCCGAATTCTTATATCCGGAATGCCGAACTCGGCTTTGACGGCGAGTCTATGAGCGACTGGTTTACGGGCAGCGGTTGCGTGCTTGTAAAGGTGTTGTTCTTCTGCGCGATAGGTCTTAAAGCGGATCTGAACGGAATCATGATCGAACCTTCCGCGAATATGCCGTTCAAAAGGGCGAACGTTAAATTCAGACTTGCCGACGCCGACGTTACGTTTATATATAAAAACGAAGGTCGCGGAGACAGAGTGCGTAAGGTCAACGGCAAAACGACGGATAAAATCGTGTTGTCGATTGCCGGACTTAATTCGCCGATTACGATAGAGATAACCGACTGAAATAAATAAAAGCGAAGGGGATTTGCATTTTTGCAAATCCCCTTCGCTTTTGGCGTTTCAACTTGAATACCCCGGTTAGTTTTATTTTTGTCCGGCATCGGAACCGTAAAACGTATCGGAAAAATCCTGCAGAGAATGTTTTTCTTCGCCAATAGGTTCGCCTGCGCGCCTGTAATCGTGGCGTTCGCAGAATCTGAGAAGATTGTCCTTAAGATCTTGCATTCGTTTCGACTGCGCGGCGTATAACGTGTCGAGATATTCACGTTGCTTTCCGCCCGCGTAAGACGAGTATTTCAGAAGTTCGGCGTAATGTCCGACGCAAAAGCCGTTGCCGGATAAAACGTCGTCCTTAAAAGTCGTGCGCGACGCGTAGACTTCGGCGATCGTCTTGTAATATCTGATCATATGTTCGTCCAGATATTTACAGATCACGCACGTTTTTTCGCCGTCGAGTAGTTTTTCGGCTTGTTTTTTAGCCTGCTTTGAATTTTTGACGGGCGTCAGATCTTTCATTACGGTGTTCAGCCTTGTCGATGCCTGTAACGCAAGCCCGAGTTTGGAGCGCATCGAGTATAACAAAGAAAAATGTCGCCCGCAGAATCCCAGCGCGTTCACTTCGGCGCGGGTATGATCCTCCATTACGCCTTCGCCGAGATATTGTTCGGTAAGACGCAGATCGACGGCGCGTTTTATGCGGCACACGGGGCATTCTTTGCCTCCGTCGAAATTTTCGCCTATAAGCATCGTGCCGATATGGTAATTCATCAGTCCTTTCTCCCGGTAAGATGACCTTCGGGGTTAAGCCCCGCGAAGTCGTTTTGTCTGAGAGCCTCATATAATGTCAGCGCGACCGAGTTCGACAGATTGAGACTTCTGAGGTTTTCCCACATCGGAATGCGCAGGGTGGCGTCGTAGTGCTTTTCCAGCAACGGTTCGGGCAGACCGTGGGTTTCCTTGCCGAACACCAGAAAATCGCCGTCTTTATACGCGACGTCGGAATATCTCTTCGCGCCCTTGGTCGAGAAGAAATAGAAATTGTTCGTCGCGGCGTATTTTTCGTAGAGTTCGTCGAACGAATCGTAATATCTCACGTCGAGGTATTGCCAGTAATCCAGCCCCGCGCGTTTGAGCGTGCGGTCGGAAATTTCAAAACCTAGCGGGCGTATAAGGTGAAGTACCGAATGCGTCGCCGCGCATGTACGGGAGATATTCCCGGTGTTCTGAGGTATCTCGGGTTCTACCAAAACTATGTTGAACATCTTTAATTCCTTTCAAATCGTATTTTTACGGTTTTAAGCGCGTATTCGCGCAAAGGCGTGAGTGTATACGCTCCGTTTTCGTCTTTTGAGGTCAGATTGCCTTTCGGGTCGGAACAGACGTTTTTCGTACTGCCGACGAGAAGAAACGGTAATCCAAGCAGATAAGAATAAGCCCTTACCAGTATCGCGTCCGTCTCTTTTACGTCCAGCCGCGTTATGGCGATAACCGCGTCCGCGCCGCATACGGCAAACGACCTCATAAGGTCGTACGACAGCAGATCGTCGCCGACGGCAAGCCCGATTTTGCCGAACTTCATATCGTATAATTTTCCGTTCGCGCCGGGCATATACGGCGTGTCTGAATATGCCGTCGTCATATCGCTTATGCCGAGCAATTTTCCGTTTTCGAACACGGCGGCGGAATGTTTTATTATTCCGTAATTGTCGGTATCGGCGGCGTATATCAGAGCCTTGTCTTCTTCGGTCGCCGCCGCAAGATTTTTAAGAACGTTTGTTTCGCCGCGAAGTTCCTTCGCGTATCTGATGCGTTCGTCGCCGCCGAATCCGACGACAAGCAAATCGAAATAATCGTCGCCTATATCGTCGTAATTGAGGGCGGCGTTGTCGTTCAGAGTTTTTATTTTCAAATATCTGTCCCCGCTATATCACGCTATGCGGCGGGGATAATTTTTGTGCTATGTATGCGGTCGGTATGAACATTGCCGTTTCGGGTTGATACCGCCGTTTGCGGCTCATACGCCCGGTATTGTCTCGTCGGCGCGCCTTGCAAAGAATTCTTTCAGCGCGTTTTTCATTTCGTCGGTCGAGGTTACATGCAGGACTTTCTGTTTGAGTTCAGCCGAATTCTTTTCGCCTTTTAAGTAGAGGCACAACTGTTTGCGGAACGTTACGGCAACCGTTCTGTCGTCGTATACGGTTTTAAGCAAATCTATGTGCCTTAAAATAAGCGACAATTTGTCGGCATCGTAATGGCGACCGGTAATCTCGGCGAACAGCCATGGCTTTTCCAATGCTCCGCGCGCGAGCATTATTCCGTCCGCGCCCGTGTTTTTCATTACTCTTTCCGCGTCTTCCGCCGAGAAAATTCCGCCGTTCGCAATAATCGGGATATGCGCGTCCGATACGATTGCGGATATTACGTCGTAATTTATGTCGCCTGCGTAGATTTTGTCTCTCGTTCTGCCGTGTACGGTTATCATATCCGCGCCGCCGTTTTCGAGCGCTTTGGCGAATTCCCTTCCGTTTATGTCGTTTTCGGTCAGTCCGATACGCATTTTACAGGTGACGGGTTTGCCTGATTTTTTGCATTCGTATACGATTTTTTCCGCCAGAACGGGGTTTTTAAGCAATGCGCTGCCTTCGCCGTTCTGATAGATTTTCGGCATAGGACATCCGAAATTTATGTCTATCACGTCGAAGTCACAGAGTGGAGGGCGTTTTATCGCCTCCGCCATAATCGCGGGGTCGCTACCGAATATCTGCGCGCAGGTTATCTTTTCGTTCGGGGCTTTTTTAAGCAGGACTTTCGTGTTTTCGTTGTCGTATAAAAGCCCTTTGCAACTTACCATTTCGGTAAACGTAAGTCCCGCGCCGAAGTCCCGCCAGATTTCCCTCATGGCAAAATCCGAAAACCCCGCGAGCGGGGCTGCGAACACGTTGTTGTCTGTCAGAAATCTGCCTATTTTAACGGGTTTTGTCTGCACTTTGCCTTTTCGCCTTTTTCGTAATATATATAATATATACCAAATCGCCGAAAATCGCAATCAAATAACATAAAATATCCGAATAAAGCGCGCCGAATACGTTTATCGACGGGATTTTAAGCAGTACGATTTCGCTTGCCGCCTTGGCGAGTATTCCCGCGCCGAGGAATACGCACGACGCGTAAGGTTTGCCGTAGCCGACCAGTATCGACGTCAGCGTCTGCGTCAGTGCCAGCAGGAATACGTTTATACCCGAAAACGAAAGCAGTCCGGCGGTAATCGCGGCGTCTTCCGCGCCGA